>C687J35174_10010167_pt1 | contig 11718 bp, 7 predicted proteins | sample RifCSPhighO2_01_FD_35174 | JGI IMG/M metagenome (IMG submission 35174) | reverse complement strand
CTTACTCTCGAACTAATAATTCTAGACATTATTTATAGAATTTATAAAATAAATCTAAACTTTGTACTATTTATTTTCAACCATATTCTTATTTTTGCCTTGCAAAAATATGCATCTGTTCAATCAACTGGATGCTTGAGAAGGTTTAAAAACCCCCTGCACATCCTAAAAATAAAATAAAATATTAACTAAGCACGTACTGGCTGAGATAAACCCAGAAAAACCCGTGCATTATTTATAAAAAATATAACAAAAATAAACGAGTAAAAAATCCACGAGCCCTTTGGGTTCAACCAGAGGATTTTAAGGATTAATATCCTTAACTCATTCAAAACAATGTTTTGAAGATTTTTACATTCAGAAAATTAAGAATTTAGAAAATTTAATATTTTCTAACTCTCCAACTCTAACGAGTTGAAGATTTTCTGACTGTTCATTTTGTGCTCAAAATAAACATGGCTAGAAATAAAAAACTTGATGGAAACGAAGCAGTAACAGCCGAAGCTATTGCAGACAGCAAAGATGCTGAAGAAGAGAAAATTGAAGAAAAGGAATTGAAACTTGTTAAGAAAATCGAGGAAAAAGAAAGAGAAGCTGAACCAGAAGGCGAAAAAGAAGAAAGTGATGAAGAAAAGCCACGAAAGAAAAAAGAAAAGAAAAGACTTTCTGAAACAGAACTTAAAAGAGTAATGACCGATACTAAAGAAACACTTGTTCCACTTACAGATTATATTGCTTGCTCTGTTCATTTAGGAACAAAAGTTATAACTCCTGATACTCGAAAATTTGTCTATAAAAGAAGAGCAGACGGACTTGCTGTGTTAAATACAAATTTAATTGATGACAAATTAAGAGAAGCTGCAAAATATTTAAATGAATTTAATGCAGGAGATGTTTTTATTGTTTGCAAAAGAGAAGCTGGATGGCCTTCTATTGAAAAATTTTCAGAAGTAACTGGAATAAGATGCTTTACAAAAAAATATCCTGCTGGAATAATTACTAATCTCACGCTTGAAACTTTCTTTGAGCCAAAATTAGCGATTGTATGCGATCCTTGGGTAGACAAAAATGCATTGAATGATTCTTTGATAATTAAGATTCCTGTTATTGGAATCTGCGACACAAATAATTATGCTCACGGAATAACAAAAATAATTCCTTCAAATAATAAATCGAGAAAATCTATTGGAATTATTTTATATATATTAGCGAGAGAATATCTTAAAGCTCAAGGAAAAGACAAAGAAGCAAAAGCATTAGTTATGGAAGATTTTACAGGAAAAATTGAAGATCTTCAAGCTTCTTTTGATTCTTCGAAAGCTTATAGCTACGGCGTTTAATTATAAGAAAAGTTTGGGAAGAAGAGTTCTGATAAAATTAGAAAAGATGATAACATTAACAAATCCATTGACGAGTGAAGAAAGATTATCTTTAATGCGATTAGATGATCATACTATTGAAGGGCCATTTAGTTGTGGTTTGATTAGCTTACAAGCTGCTATTCTTCGAAAAGGTCCACCAAAAGAGAGGACTTATAATAAATTATATTTTGCTTTTAGATTAAATAGATTAGTAAAAGATTTCATAAATATGGATTATTTTTCTAGTTTTAAGAATATAACTAAGGAAGATATTGAGAAAAATATAAAACTTTTAAGAAGCACTGTAAACGCTAATGAATTATCTTTAGAATATAAGGGATTTAGTTCTATCTTAAGTAAAGATGAATTGATACGTGGACTATTAACTAATACCTTTCATAATTCTTGTAGGTATTCTGATAACATAAGTATAATTATAGAACCTTCTGCTTTTCCTGAAGGGGCATCATTTATTCCAGAAGGCGCAAGAGATTATGATAAGTTTATTGCATTCAGGGTTTGTGATAGGGGAAAGGGTTTTCCTCTAAAAGAGCAGAAAGATTATCAAAGTTATTTTACAACCTGTCCGCCAAAAGGCAAAAATGGTTTTGGATTATATTTTACTGGATTAGTCGCTAAAGTTCTTCGAGCGCCTCTTGAAATCCAATCTATTCCTGGAGATACTCGAGTAAGTTTTTATCATCCAATTTATTCAGAGAGTGAATAAAGAAATTTAAAATGCAAACACCCCCAAACCACAATTATGAATTATGCAATCAAGAAAGTATGCGATGCATTCATTGCTGTTCTTTAGATCATACTATTGATAAAGAAAGTTATGAAAGATTATTTGCAATAAGAAAAAATACGTTTGATAAGACCGTCAAAGATTTTCCAGGGGACTTAACTTTATATCTTGCTATATTGAGAAGCGAACCTCAATTTATGGACGAGGATTCTTGCATTTATCTGGGTCTTGTTGATGAAAGTCCTGGCTGTATGATCCATCCTTCAAGACATAGGGGTGTTGATGTAAGGGCAGATGCAAAATTAACGCAACATTCATGCTTGCCCTTGGAAGGCTGTTATTTTAATAATTACTTCAAAACACGCCCTGAACAAAAAATATTTGCAGAATTTTTAAGCGAGGCGCATGATTGGTTTTCTTATTCTGAACAATTAAGAAATTGTGCGGTATTTAATAAACAGACAGGTTATGTTTTATCCAGATTGCCATTAGAATCTGTCTCTGTAGAATATGTAAACAAAGTAATGGAACATATATATGAAAAGCTTAGAAAAAAATTTTCAAGAGACGAGAGGAAATCTTTTTCTGATGATTTCAAAACAGATATTACTGCAATTATAAAAGAAGCCGAAGGCGTAGGTCATACAGAAGAGTATATGCAAAGTTCAGCATTATTTCAAAAATGGGGTTATAAGCATAAACATCTTCATTTAGTAGATGAGCAACCTTGCTTGGAAAAAAGATTTAAACAGGAAGATTTTTCAGAATGGGGATATTTTTTCGATGGAGAAAAGATAATGTATGTTCATAAGCCAACTGGAGAGATATTGCCTATTCAATTTGATGATGTTTATATAACAAATGATGATGAAGTCAAAAAAGCTATGGAAATTGTGAAGGGAGTTATTGGCTATTATTGTAGGGGAAGAAAGAGGATTTAGTTTTTTATAACGAGCGAGCCCGCAGGCGAGCGAGTTATCGAATATATAAAATTTCAATCATCAAAGCTTTCCTTAATTTTTTCTCGAAAATTTTGGAAAGCTTAAAAAATTCTGCTGAATTTTTAGTGCTATTCCAAAATAAAATTTTGGAAAGCTTTATAAATACACTTTTCACTAATAATTTGTTAAAATGTTAACTTTGATGATTGCCTTAACAAACTTGCGAGTTTCAAGTGAAACAAGGAAGTCTAAGGTATGATGTATGTATGAGCGTTAGTTGTGTATTTTCTCGTATATCTTTTAATATTCGAAAAATTATCCAATTATATTAATATTGATACAATAATTTTGTGAATAGTTCAGTCGTTAAGGAGGATAGTGCAAAAATTTGTTTTATTTTTGATTTTGTTTTTAACAATCATCATCAAAGGAAAACATACAAAATAAAACAAACAAAAAATATTATTTTCATTTGATACAATTAGTTTCTTGACTCGTTGTATTTGATTAGATTTTGAAAAAAAATCCAGTTTATCCTGCTGGCGGCTGCGGCTATCCGGCCTGCAATTAGACATGCAAGTTTCTCGCGAGAGAGCGAACTGCTTAGTAACACGTTGCTAATCTACCCTTAGATCAGGAATAACCTCGGGAAACTGAGGATAAAACCTGGTAGAAGATGCTTTTTGGAATAATGCATCTTTGAAACTTTGGTCTAAGGATGAGGCTGCGGTGGATTAGGTTGTTGGCGGGGTAAATGCCCACCAAGCCGATGATCCATAAGGGCTCTTAGCGGAGAGGCCCTAAGAAGGAATCTGAGACACTATTCCTAGCCCTACGGGGTGCAGCAGTTAGGGAAATTCTTCAATGCGCGTAAGCGTGAAAGAGTAAGCCGGAGTGATACAGATATAATTTCTGTATCTTTTGTTTGTTGTAAAAAGACAGACGAATAAGGACTGGGCAAGATCGGTGCCAGCCGCCGCGGTAATCCCGACGGTCCGAGTCGCAGCCACAATTATTGGGTCTAAAACATTCGTAGCTTGTTTTGTAAGTCTTTTGTGAAATTCTAACTCTTAAAGTTAGAGCGTGCAAGAGATACTGCTAAACTTGAGACCGGAAGAAGTAAGAAGTACGACGGAGGTAGTGGTAAAATATGTTAATCTTCGTCGGACTAACAACAGCGAAGGCATCTTACTAGTACGGATCTGACAGTGAGGAATGAAGGCTAGGGTCGCGAAACGGATTAGATACCCGTGTAGTCCTAGCAGTAAACACTGCTCACTAAACATTGAGACCTCCTCGAGAGGTGTCAGTGCTGTAGCGAAGGCGAAGAGTGAGCTACCTGGGAAGTATAGTCGCAAGACCGAAACTTAAAGGAATAGGCGGGGGGGTACCACAACGAGTGACGCGTGCGGTTTAATTAGACTCTACACCGTGAATCTCACCAGGATCGATAGCAGAATGAAGGTCAGTCCAAAGGGCTTACCTGACACGCTAAGAGGAGTTGCATGGCCGACGTCAGCCTGTGTCGTAAGATGACCTGTTAAATCAGGTAACAGGCGAGACCCGCATGTATATTTACTATGAAAATAGTTCAATATACAGACTGCCCGGGTAACTGGGAGGAAGGTGCGGGCTACGTTAGGTGAGTACAGCCTGAATACCCTGGGCTACACGCGCGCGGCAATGCTTGATGCAGTGAGATGCAACTCCGAAAGGAGAAGCAAATCCCATAATGTCAAGCCTAGTTCAGATTGAAGTTTGTAACTCAACTTCATGACGCTGGAATTCGTAGTAATCGTTCGTTATCAGCGAACGGTGAATATGTCCCTGCTCCTTGCACTCACCGCCCATCAAACTAACCGAGTTATGCATTGACGAAATCTTTCGAGAGTGAACCTTTGTATGACAAGGTAAGTTAAGTTGACACAAGGTATCTGTAGGGGAACCCGCAGATGGATCACCTCCTAAATTTTACATTCAAAAAATTAAAATTTAACATTAAATCAACGATTGAAACGGAATTGCGAGCAGATATATAATTAAGTTCATACATACAACATCAAAGGCGAGAAAATTATCCAGAAAATTAAAAATTTTCTGGCTGTTCAAAACTAAAAATTTTGAACATTAAATAATTTTCTAGATAATCAAGGCGCTTTATAATATAGAGCGTCCTTGATTATTAACATTTTTTAATATTAAAGTTAAAAATATAAATAATAAATCGATAAGGAACTCCAAATAAAATTTGGGGCGAGTTGATAATTATTATCAAGAAAACCCTATAGGTTTTCTGGATGATCCAAGATTTAAAAAATCTATGGACATTAAATACCCTTATCCGGTAAAGGTGAGCGATAAGGCTCAAAATAAGGGCCCATCGTTCAATGGTAGGATATATCCTTTGCAAGGATGAGATTCGGGTTCGATTCCCGATGGGTCCATTTTCATCAGAAAATGGAGCACCCGAAAATCCGTAGATTTTCGCGGGGTCCATAATGTAATTAAAAATTCACATTCAAATATGAGAAAGTTTCAATGAAACTTTTGATTGAAAGATAAAGATACAAAAAACCATGTCAACTTTAAAATATAAAGCAAAGTATAATGAACAAACGAGAAAATACATTCCATTTGAAGTAAGTGTGGATGGAAAGCCCGTTGAATTAGGTAGTCCTCGAGGAGGTCCATGGTTGGATATTGTATCTACCAAAATTGAACAAACATTATCAAAAAGACCACCTTCAAAAGAAGAGTAGTAGATATTACTACTGATGTTTGGTTTACATAATAAGATTACAATTCACATTCATTAGATTAATGAATCTCGGGCAGCCGAGATAAAATAAACTCGTAAGCGAAAAGACAGCAAGCAGCTCGAGAGGGTTGACTTGTTAAGGGAAACATCCCTTACGAATCGCAACATATGAACTTCGCGAGATAAAACTTGCGACGGGAGTTGAGATTGAGTAAGCATGAACGCTTGACTTAGCAAATCCAGAAAATAATATTTTCTGGCTGTTCAAAACAAGTATATTTTGAACATAAAAATCAAGCATCATGAAATTATATTCAATTGATGAAACAGAAGGAAGAACATAGAAAGTTATAATTTTTATTAATGTCAGAGAAATTTAGATTTCTCTGATCATCCAGAAAACCACGCAAGGTTTTCTTGATTATAATTTTTCTATTTTATATAGTTTTTAGTGAACTATATAATAACTTAGTCTTCAAACTAGAAAGCGAATAAGTATGAAAGTATTATGACATAGCAAATAAATTTTTATTTGCTGAAATCAGAAGAACCATATAAGTCTTCAATCTTACTAAATACTGTTAGAAGGATAGCTTGGTTAAAGTCGTGATGAAGGACGTGGCAAGCTGCGATAAGCTTGGGGGAACTGCATGCAAGTATTGATCCCAAGATTTCCCAATGTGAAAACACATTATATTCCGAAAGGAAGGCAAACGGTGGGAATTGAAACATCTTAGTACCGCCAGGAAAAGAAAATAAATAATGATTCCCTTAGTAGCAGCGAGCGAAAAGGGAAAAGGGCAAACCGAATCTTTGCTTGAAAAAGTGTAAGAGATGTGGTGAGCGTAAATTTCTAAGTCGGCGAATCAAATTTCTCTGGAACGAGAAGCCTTAGAGAGTGATAGCCTCGTAGATAAAGCTGATATGAAGTTGCTCAAAGAGTAATGCGCCCCGGATTGGACGCATGAATACCAAGAAAATCTTCGGATTTTCTGGGTCCTAAAAATTCGCAAGAATTTTTTTGGCAGCACAATTAAGTGCTAACCCTAAATATAGACTTTAGTCCGATAGAGAATTAGTACCGCGAGGGAAAGCTGAAAAGTACTCTTAATCGAGGGTTAAAAGACTTGAAATCTAACAGTTACAGGTTGTTACGGGCCACGCCTCCAACGAGGATGTGGGTTTGTAACGTACGTTTTGAAAAACGGGCCAAGGAGTTTATTTAAGTGGCAAGGTTAATTTAAAGAAGCCATAGCGAAAGCGAGTCTGAAAGGGCGTTTAGTCACTTGAATATGACCCGAAGCCAGCTGATCTAATCATGGGCAGGATGAAGTTTTCCGAAAGGAAAATGGAGGTCCGAACCAGCGTTGTGTACATGCACTTGGATGATCTGTGATTAGGGGTGAAAAGCCTATCTAAGCTGGCGATGGCTGGTTCCTGCTGAAATATACCTCAGTATAGTCTTATACATTAATTTATTGACAGGGTAAAGTACGGATAATTTTCGCAGAGGATTTTTCCTACGGAAAATTTTCCAACTCAGAATCTGTCAATTGTTTAATATAAGAAACAGCGGCGGTGCGTAAGGTAGCGTCGCAAGACCAGAACAAAGGAGACTGGAGTTAAGGTCCCAAAATATATGTTAAGTGTAACAAAGGGAGTTTTGAATCTGAGACAGTGGGGATGTAGGCACAGAAGCCGCCACCATTTAAAGAAAGCGTAACAGCTCACCCATCGAGATTCGAAGCACCGAAAGTGGACGGGGCTCAAACATATTACCGATACTCCAGGCACACTAAATTTAGTGTTGCGGTAAGCAGGCGTCTTTTTTGCGTAGAAGCATCTTCGAGAGAAGGTGTGGAGCGAAAAGGAATGAGAATCTTGGTGGGAGTAAGATCAGATCTTCCTGAGAACCGGAAGATGTCGTAAGAGCAAGGTTTCCTCGGCAATACCAATTAGCCAAGGGTTAGTCAGATCCTTAGTGGTACCCTAACCGAGTACTATGATGGATAACAGGTTAATATTCCTGTACCATATAATTTCGTCTAGTGCCCGATTTGCTTCGGGATAAGAATGGTTCCGAAAGGAACTTTGTATAAAATGTTTATGGATCGTAATGATTAGAAGTAAACGAATTTGTGCAATGAAAATTTCTGATTCCTAGAGCCAGTGAAATGATTGTGCATAGAAATTATATGTCTGTACCTAGATTCAACACAGACGCTCTAGCTGAGAAGGCTAAGACATGAAGGTTTAATCCTATTAAGGGAACTCGGCAATTTAGTCCTGTAACTTCGGTAGAAAGGATGTCTAGTTTTGTGCTTGATATTAGAGTGCATTATTAGATCTCAGTAACAAGGACGATCCGACTGTTTAGCAAAAACGTAGCCGGTTGCTAATTTGAGAAGATGTGTATAACCGGTGAAACCTGCCCAGCGCTGGTGTTTCAAACCCATTTTCAAGTGGGCCAAGACCCAGCAAGCGGCGGGCCTAATTCCTGAGGCTCTTAAGGTAGAATAAACGCTGCCTTACATTTATCGTCGATAAATGCTCCGAGCCAAAGAGAATATCTAAACAGAAAGAAAATAAGTTACAAAGACCAAAGGAGAAAATTTAGCTATATGCTGGAATACCCGAGTATATTTAGATACTTGAAAAAGTAAAAATTCTAAATTGCGGATAATCAGCAGGAAAGGCGAGAATAAGAAAAGTTTAAATACTTTTAATTATCATAAAATTTTATGGATAAAATTTATCATAGAAATGAAAGAATAGAAATAATGAAAAATCCTTACATCGGAAAAGATGGAAGAGTTTATGATTCTTGTGAAGCTTTAAAACAAGCTAATGAAGAATATTTTAGACGATTATTTCAAGATAGAAATCCAAGAAGATTTTTTAATAATTAATTCTCGAATCCTCAGAGACTACACGCTAAAAATAAGCAAACTCAAGGGAAAAGTTTATAAGAAAAACCGTTAGGTTTTGCTTATTAAGATATAGTCCGAACTTTATAGCGATATAAAGAATTGAAATTAAAATTAATTTCAGGTTAACATAAAAATAATGAGCGTAATGCCTTGTCTTTTGAATAGAGACGTGCATGAATGGTCCAACGAGATCGTCGCTGTCCCTAGTAGGAAGCCTCTGAAAACACTAGCCTGGCGCAAATGCCAGGGATGTCTAACGGGAAGCTAAGACCTTGTGGACCTTTACTGCAACTTGTTGTTGTGGCTTTATCGATGATACATAGCGTAAGTAGGAGCGTCGATGCTGTTTTTTAGGAAGCAGCGGAGCAAAAATGTAAAACTACTTATTGTTGATGAAGTTGCTTACCCCAAAAGGGGACACCAACAGGCGGGCAGTTTGGCTGGGGCGGCACCCTGCTAAAAAGATATCAGCAGGGCCTAATGACAAACTCATCCAGGTCGGAAATCTGGAGTAGAGTGTAAGGGCAAAAGTTTGTCTAACTGCATTTCAAAAAGCACGAAACGCAGAATTGAAAGATTGGCCTAGCGAACCATTGATGATTTTTAATGGATCACAATTGTGACAGAAAAGGTACCCCAAGGATAACCGGGTTGTTGCGCCCGATAGTTCATATTGACGGCGCAGCTTGCTACGCCGCTGTCGGCTCTTCCTATCCCGGTCGTGCATAAGCGGCCAAGGGTGTTGGAGTTCACACGTTAAAAGGAATCGTTAGCTGGGTTAAAAACGTCGCGAGACAGTTTGTATGATATCTGTTAGATATGTTATTGTTTGAGTGGAAAGAATCAGTAGTACGAGAGGAACCTGATTTTGGTGCCTCTGGTTAAGCAGTTCTCATGGGGAGGCTGCGCAGCTACGCATTATGTGGATAAGTGCTGAAGGCATCTAAGCACGAAGCCACCCGCAAAACGAAACAATTTAGGCCGCTAAAAAAGATAGCGTTGATAGAGTTGGTGTGTAAGACTCAAGAACACGAGAGTTTCAGCATGCAACTACTAAAAGCCACAAATAAATTTATTAATCGCCGAAAGAAATTTCTTTCGGGGAATCCAAAAACCAAAAGGTTTTTAGATATTAAATTTTTATTGAAGACATTCGTCTAGTAAGATTAAGTTAGTATTCAATTCGTGAGAATTGGATAGATAGAAAATTTATTTTCTATATTCTTCCTTCTGTTTCATCTTTGTTATAAGATTTTAAGAGGTGCTTAGGCACTCGGACCGAATTCTGAGAAAATAAAACATGAAAATTTAAAAAATGACTTTTGAATATACTTCTGGTCTGGAAAAAATTCTTAAAAGAGAAAGAATCTTTTTACTTGATACTAATGTTATTCTTTCTCACCCAAGCGGGGTTATGTTAATTAGTGACGAAGCAATTCAATTAGCTGCGCAACTAACGAATAGAAATCAAAAAATTGATAGAATGTATGCTGTTTACAATGTAATACGGCAGCATGATAATGTCAGATTCACGCCTGAAGTATATAACGAAATATTAAGCAAATTTGGGGATATCGCTACTGTATGCCAGAGAAATAAAAATAAAAATAAATTAAAATTAGTTGAGGAAGCAAATAAGTATTTTAGGAGAAATGTGGGCGAGCTATTAATAGACGATAAAATTTGGACAAAAGGAGAGATGGCTCCTATTGGATTAATACTTGACAAAGAATTTAAAAAAATAAATCCTGATTTCAAACCATTATCAAAAGCGGATTTAAGTCTGCTGTTAAAATCTCTTGGTTTCTTGCTGGCAGAAGATTATTCGAGAGTAGATTTAATTGCATGCGATTATGGAATAGTAAAAGGCGCAAAAGCTATGTTTAGTATACTCGAGCAATTGCCAGTCGGCTCAGATAAAGCCAAAAGAAGAATAAAATATAGATGCATGAAAATAATTTCAAGAGAATTTGAAGAAAATTATCATGATGAATTTGATTCTTCAGAATATTTTAAAAGTTTGCAGAATACTTAATTACACTGCGTCATAAATAATATCTCCTAATTCATTATCTATATAAATAAAGTTTTTTTGATGATTAATCAAAATTATAGAGGAGTATAGTAAATTGAGGACTTTGAATAACCCTACTTTTTTTCTAATAAAATAAAATGATTTCTACTTTTCATTAAGAGATTGCTTCGCTAATCTCTCTTTTCCTAATAGGAATTTCCCTCTTTTACTTTGTATTTGCTTTTATTTTTTTCTTAAACTTCAATTTTTAATTCAAGTAATTTCTTTTTTTCAAGTGTTACAAGCTGGTAGAGATCATATGCAAAGCACTTGAACAATTCTTTTATCATTACTCTTTCAAGAGTTTTTACTCGAGTTCTATCACCATTAAATACTCTTTTTATGACGGCAAATGGTCGCTCTCCAACTGACCTTATTCTGCTAAGAGTTTTATTTCTTAATAATTCCCTTTTATTTAACTTTCTACTTTTGGTTCCTCTCTTCATAGTTTTATCTTTAACATTTTTTGCTTTCAATTTTTTCCCAAAATATCCTTTGTCGCGATAAGCTGCGACATCTCCATTTACAATCAAATCAATATCTCCATCGTGGGTTTTTGCAGTTGTAACATCATAGTCTCTTATTAAGTGATAAACAATATCAGTTTTTACATGATTTTTATATCCAAAATGAACTTGATTATGTTTAGCTGTAAAAGTTCCATCTCGATCCATATGACTCTTTTGTTTTTCTGTATACTCTATTTTTCTTCCCTCTTTTTTTTGCTGTTTTTTCTTTCTGAAGTCTTTTTCTTCCAGCATCAGCATCTATAAAAGTTGCATCCTGTATAACTCCTTTTTTTATTTTATAACCTAACTTTGACAGTTGGATGCATATTCTTATTTTTTGAAAGATTCTTTATAATTTTTAGTATTTTTCATAGTTTTTAACAAGATCATTTGACAG
>C687J35174_10010164_pt1 | contig 11721 bp, 14 predicted proteins | sample RifCSPhighO2_01_FD_35174 | JGI IMG/M metagenome (IMG submission 35174) | reverse complement strand
CCGTGCGTCCATCGGGAGATGGCGCCGTTCGCGTACGCCACGGTGTTGCTCCGCGGCTCGTACCGAGAGGTGCGTGCCTTCATGTCCAGGTACACCTCCGGCCTGGGTAGGCGAGGCTCCACCGNGTATCTCTCCAGAAGAGTGTCGATTGCCGCCGAGAGCCCGCGCTCAGCCTCTTCAAGGAGAGGGCTGCGGAGGGAAGGCATGCAGGAAGGGAGCGGACCTTTTTTTAAAAACCTAGCGGAAGAGCCAGGAGAAGAACGTAGAATAGAAGCCCATGACGAGCATCACGACAAGAGCGGCCGCGAGGAGGAGCCAGAGCCATCTTGCGGAACGTGGCCTCTCCTCGCGGAACCCGACGACNTGACCGCAGCGGAGGCAGAACTCCTCGTCCGGGTCCAGCGGTGCGCCGCACGGACAAGTCATAGAGCGAAAATCTCCTGCATCAGCGAGCGCAGCTCCTCCCGCCGGCCCTCGGCGGCACTGACAATCTCGCGCATGACCTTCACGGTCTCCACCGGGTTGCTGCCTTCTGCTGTCTCGTTCGAAGTCATCACCCCATCGCACCCCAGCGCGACCGCAAGGGACACGTCAAAGATTTCAGCGCGAGTGGGCACGCGCTCGCGGACCATGGAGTCGAGCATCTGCGTCGCCATGATGACCAGCTTTCCCGCGCGTTTCGCCTCGAGGATGACGCGCAGGGCGTTGTGCAGCAGCTCCGCCCGCTCGGCTTCGTATGCCAGGTCCCCGCGCGCCACGATGACCCCTGCGGTGGCATCGCACTCGACAATCTCGCGGATGTGCTCAACGCCATGGGGCGTCTCTATCTTCGCGAGCACATCTGCCGGCATGCCCGCGCCGTCGAGGGCGCGGCGCACCGCAAGCACGCCTTCCGCTGACTGTACGAAGGACGCCGCGACGTACTGCGGCTCAGCGGCCTTGAGCTGGGGGATGAGGGCCTCGTCCTCTGCGGTGATAGGGTCAAAATCCTCTTCGCCCGGACAGTTGATGCCCTTCCTCGGAAGGAGCCATTCCCCGAAGAGCACCTCGCAGTGGACCTCGTTGCCCTGCACCTCTTTCACTTCCAGGGCGGTACGGCCATCATCGGTGTGCAGCACCTCTCCCGGCGAGACACAGGAAGGGAAGCCCGCAAAGCCCACGGGGATGCGGCCGAGGTGAGGATGCTGCTCCGTGGTGAAGGAGACCTGCATTCCCGGCGCTATCTTCCGCGGCTGGATGTCCCCGATGCGTATCTTCGGGCCGGGCAGGTCCGCGAGCACCTTGATGCGCGGCGTGATTGCCCGGACGCGGCTCGCGAAATACAGCAGGTCCCGGGCGGAGGCGTGCGCCATGTTGACCCTGACGCTGGTCATCCCCGCGAGGCGCATCTCGCGCAGGATATAGCTCCGCGAACTCATCGGGCCCACGGTGCAGACGATGTCGGTCGCGTTCATGTGAACAGTACCCCCACCGCGACATGGGTCACCATGTCCCGGGTGATGGTCTCGCGCTCCAGCGCGTTGTCCCCCTGAGTGACGACCTCGTCGTCGTAGACCGCCACGATGCGGTGGACCTCAGCCTGGCCGTCCCGGACGAAGCGGATGATATGGCCCTCGCGCAGGCCCATCCCCTCGGCGTAGGGACGGAGCAGCACGGTATGGCCCGGGAAGATGGCGGGCTGCATGCTCGGACCGGTCACCGAGCGCCATTCCAGAGCTTCAGGGATGCTGACGCTTCCATTCCATTGCACGAGCTGGACCTGGACGCGCGCCGGCTGGAGCAGCCGCCGCGACTGGCTCCACTGCCGCATCTCCCCAATGGCGGGCGACAGCTCCCTTTCCTGGAAGTCAAGCAGGCGTGCCACCCTGCTGTCCAGGGTGAAAAGCCCCCAGGTCACGAACAGGAGGAACATCACCATGAAGAGCGCCAGGCGCTCGATGCGCACCACCGGGGTACGCAGCTCGTACATGATGAGCAGGAGGATGACCCCGAACACCGGCACAACCAGGGCGCCGAGNTCCTCCCGGAAGAGCACCGCGAGGGTGATGAGCGCGATGCTCGCAGCGCCGTACGCCACGCGGTCNACCTTCTGCCGGCGGTGCTCGTGCATCGGGGGCTCCAGGTCAAGATGCAAGTCAGGCTGCTTCTTGTGGGGCACGGGACGCTGCCCGTCCGCCGGATATATAAACTCTTCGCGGCGGCGGCCGTGGAGAAAACCTCCCTTCTCCCGGCAGGAAGGTCGGCCGTGTTCCGGGTTGTCTCGCCGTCCTCCCCGATACGCCGAGGATTCCGACCGCCTCTTTGCCCAGGGGTTTCGCGAGAGCCGCCCGAAGAAAAGATTTATAAAGCATCGCTGGAACCCTTGACGCGCCCCATCTTCAAGGGCAGACTGGAGGTCACTCAACATGGCAAGGACGAAGGAACACCTGAATCTGATTTTCATCGGGCACGTGGACCACGGCAAGTCCACCACAGTCGGCAGGCTCATGTACGATTCCGGGAATGTCGATGAGCAGACCATGCGCAAGCTCAAGGACAAGGCGAAGGAGCTCGGCAAGCCCGGCTTCGAGTTCGCCTATGTCATGGACAACCTGAAGGAGGAGCAGGAGCGTGGTCTCACCATCGACCTCGCGCACCGCAGGTTCGACACCCCGAAGTACTATTTCACCATCATCGACGCCCCAGGCCACCGGGACTTCGTGAAGAACATGATTACCGGAGCAAGCCAGGCGGACGCCGCAGTGCTGGTCGTGAGCGCCAACCCCGGAGAGGGGGTGCAGCAGCAGACCAAGGAGCACATCTTCCTCTCGAAGACCCTGGGAGTCGGCCAGCTCATCGTCGACGTGAACAAGATGGACATGGCCAAGTGGGACCAGAAGCGCTTCGAGGAGGTCAAGGAAGAGGTGAGCAAGCTCCTGAAAGTCGTGGGCTACAAGCCCGACCAGATTCAGTTCATCCCCACCAGTGGATTCCACGGCGACAACATCGTGAAGAAGAGCGAGAACACCACCTGGTACGCAGGCCCGACGCTGGTGCAGGCGGTGGACAACCTCAAGGTTCCCGAGAAGCCCGTGAACCTCCCGCTGCGCCTGCCCCTGCAGGACGTGTACAACATCACCGGCATCGGCGTCGTGTGCGTGGGACGCATCGAGACCGGCAAGATGAAGGTCAACGACAAGGTCACCGTGGTCCCGGGCCGTGATGGCAAGGGAGTCTCCGGCGAAGTCAAGTCCATCGAGATGCACCACGAGTCCATGAACGAGGCTGAGCCCGGAGACAACGTCGGGTTCAACATCCGCGGCGTCACCAAGAAGGACGTGGCGCGCGGCGACGTCCTGGGACGCTCGGACAATGTGCCCACCATCGCGACGGAGTTCACGGCGCAGATTGTGGTGCTGAACCATCCGACGGTGCTCACCGCGGGCTATACCCCGGTGTTCCACATCCACACCGCGCAGGTCGCCTGCCAGATTACCGAGATTATCGACAAGATTAACCCCGCGACCGGCGTGTCCGAGGGCAAGGTGGATATGCTCCGCAACGGCGACGCGGCGAAGGTCAGGGTCAAGCCGGTGCATCCGGTGGTGATTGAGGTGCAGAAGGACATTCCCCAGCTCGCCCGCTTCGCGGTGCGCGACTCCGGCCAGACGGTCGCAGCGGGGATGTGCATCGAACTGGTGAAGAAGTAACCATGCAACGCGCGCGCATCAAGCTGGTCAGCACGGAGATTGACAAGATCAACCAGACGTGCGACTACATCCGGGACATCGTCCAGAAGACGGGCGTGGACATGAGCGGCCCCATCCCCCTTCCGACGAAGAAGCTCAAGGTCACCACGAGAAAATCTCCATCGGGAGACGGGACCGCGACCTGGGACAGATTCGAGATGCGCGTGCACAAGCGGCTCATCGACCTCGCCGTCGATGAGCGCGCCCTCCGCCTCATCATGCGCGTGCCCATCCCGGAAGGGCTGCACATCGAGATTGAGATGGTGGAGCGCTAGCGCCTCTTCTTCGTGAGTGTCTCAAGAGCGTAGACAGGCATTCCCAGCGCGACAGCGAGAGCGCCCCCGAGGATGTCCGCGCTGTCCCCGATGCTGCCGGCGAACTCGTCTTCCTCGAAGAGAGCGCGCACCCCTCGCCGCACGGTCCTCATGCCGGACGAGACCATCTCATGACCCATCAGGTCGAGCATGCCAGCCATCGCACCACCAACACATTAAGTCCCTATTAGTATACGGATTATTATATTCACTGGTCGGAAAGAGAAGCGTTCATGCCGTCAGGTGGCATGGGCGTACAAGAAAGACCCCCTCAGTTCGTCTTCTTTTTCCGGAGCAGCGCCCGTGCGCCCTCCTCTGCGAGATAGACCGGAACGCCCAGCGCGGCCACGAACGCCCCTCCCGCGATTTCCGCGGCGTAGCTCGCAGCCTGCTTGAGCCCCATGTCTGGCTTCGCCGCNAGNACCTTGCGCGCTCCACCTTGCACTGCGCGGTATCCCGAGGTGAGCATGGTATAGCCGAGNTGCTCCTCCTCCTGCGCGCGCTTCCAGGTTCCGCGCACTTCNTTCTCCACGCGNGAAGCCTGCTCNCGGGACTGGGCGCGAAGCTCCTGGATTTGAGGCTCCAGGCTCTCGGCGAAGTCTCTCGTGCGCTTGCTTCCCTTCTCTGCCAGAATCTCCAGCCGCTGTCTCCCCTCGGTAAGGATATCTCCGATAGTCCGCTCATCGGTCATGGTTCGTGCCTCCGCGTCATGGGAATCTGAAGGATATTTATGATTGTTGCCGACAGAGTGGGGCAGTCATTCCGGACGAAGCGGCTCGGAACGTATATTCTACCGTCCAGTGACAAATCTTTTAAATACCCACCCCCCTAGGGTATCATGGACCTGGGGACCCTGCTAGACCGCAGGGGTGTGCAGCAGCAGGAACGCTCTTCTCTGGAAGAGGCGGTGCGCGGCTTCGTGGGCGAGCCTGCCGTGCAGGATGTGCATCGCATCATCTACCGGGAGGACGGCAGCGAGCTGACTGATTTCGACATCGTGACTCGCGATGGCACGGTCATCGAGGCGTTCACCGGGAAGAAGAGGCCTTCGGAGTACACCGAACAGCTCGGTCGCATTGCTGAGGCTGTCCGTCTTGAGCAGTCCCGCGGCCGCCAGTATTCCGGGAATGTCTACGTGTTCCTCCGCGAGGGTTTCGTNCCTGCCAGGCTCGAGCGGGCGGCGGCCGAGGTCAGCGACGCCTATGGGCTGCGCGTCAACATCGTCTGTCCCCAAGCGCTGGAGCAGTGGCGCCGCCGTGGGGTGACCCGCGGCCTCTGGGACTGAAAGCTTTTTTAAGGGCCACGTTCCCCCGCCGTCCTGATNCGTGCCGGGATCGCATAACCTGGTAGTGCGCAGGACTGGAAATCCTGTTTCCGCAAGGATTTCTGGGTTCAAATCCCAGTCCCGGCGTTGGCAAGCTCTCGGAAAATCGCACCGGTGAGCTCGAAAGCGTAGTTCGCCTCCGCGACGAGCCGCTGGGACATGGCTTCGTCCACGGGAAGGGCGTTGAGGGCGCTCCGGACGGAGTCGCGCCCCTCTTTGATGCCAAGAGGAAATTCGTAGAACGCAGTGCCTTCTCCCTTCGGCAGTTGCAGGGCCGCGCGGATGATTTTCCGGATGACCTGCCCGCCGAACAGGTCCCCGAGATAGCGGACATAGGCGTGCGAGACAAGCAGTTCCGGCTGCTGCGATGCCAGCTCCTCGAGGCGCGACCGGTAGGCAGCGCCAGCGGGACTCACCTGCGCTGTCGCCCACCCTGCGCCGCAGAAGTAAAGGAGGTCTTCTTCGAGGGCATGCGTCCGGTAGAGCTCGGGGATGCGGAGAGGCGCCACCAAGGGATGCTGCGCTTGCTCAAGCCCGGATTCAAGCGCTTCGTAGACGTCATGCAGGTCGCGGAGATAGCTGCTGTACACCTCGCGTGAAAGAAACCGTTTCACCGCGCGCAGCGGCACCCCCCTCTCCGTCCTGCGGTGGGCGTCCTTGGTGCCTTCGCGAAGTATGTCTGCGAGATCCATCCGGAGAGCGCGTCCTCTTTCTATTATAAGGCTGCCGCCTCGCTCTGTCAAAGGAGTCGTGGTCGGCCCTGATGCTGAGAATCTCCGGGATTCCAGCGAGACCGTCCGCAGCCTGCACGACCGAAGGTATAAAAGGACGACCGCAGACCACGCGGCATGATGCTCGGCACCCTCTGCTATGTGCGCAGCAGCGGCAGGACGCTCATGCTCCACCGCATCAAGAAGGAGCGGGACATGCACCAGGGCAAGTGGAACGGCCTCGGCGGCAAGGTCATCCCCGGCGAGTCCCCGGAGGAATGCGTCATCCGCGAGGTCCAGGAGGAGAGCGGGCTGGACATCGCATCTCCGAGACTGCGGGGTATCCTCACCTTCCCGGCCTTCGATGGCATCGAGGACTGGTACGTCTTCGTCTTCACCGCGGAGCAGTTCGAGGGGCAGCTCATCGACTCACCGGAGGGCGTGCTCCGCTGGGTGCCGGACAGCGAACTCCTCGCCCTTGAGCTCTGGGAAGGCGACCGGGTGTTCCTCCCGTGGCTGGACCGCGAGGATTTCTTCTCCGGAAAATTCGTGTACGCAGATGGCAAGCTGGCCAGCCACACGGTGCATTTCCATCCGACTCCATAACCGATTTCCGGCCGGAATGCCGCACGGGTTCCGGGCTGTCTCACCGGAATAGCGGAAATTCTCAGCAATGCGGCCGCTGCTGACTCTACAAAACAGTTCCATCCGGCTGGTATAAATAGCACCATCGCCCGTGCAGCCCCATGACGGTGCGAGCGGCGGTGTTCGACTTCGACGACACCCTCATCCCCTGCAAGAAGTATTTCACCGGCGCCAAGGCCGAGTTCCTCGTCTGGCTCACCGCGGTGTTCGCGGAGCANCTGGACAGCTGCCTTGGGGAGGCGCGCACCCTCGCGCGAAACGTGCGGGATGCGCTCCTGGCCACGGAGCATCCCACACAGGACGTCGATGAGCTGCTGGACGGGATGCTCAGCAGGGAGGCCGCGGCCTTCTGGCTCCAGGAAAAGGACGCCATCGAGAAGCTCCACGCATCGCGGAGCGGAGAGGGATGGGCAGAGCGCGTCAACCTCCTGCAAGCGGCGCCATGCATGGATGAGGCGCTCCTCCTGCGCGCGCTCGGCCGCCTGAAGAACGCGGGCGCGGACACCACTGCCGCTGTGGCCCTGCGCATCATGGCGCATGCCATCCATCTGGAGGAGGTCCAGAAGTACCACACCTTCCGGAGCGAGGGGCAGCCGTACAACCAGGGACGGTTCCCCCTGGCCTGCCTGGAGGCCTACCTCTTCTCCTGCCATCTTCTCGGAGCGCGTCCGGAGTGGGAGCATGCCTACCAGGCGGAGGAAATCGGAAGGAAGGCCTTCCATGTCCTCCCGGAGTTCCTCCCCGGCGCAGAGGACATGCTCGATTATTTCAGGCAGCACGCGCGGATGGCCCTCCTCACCAAGGGGCCAAGGGACAACCCGCGGACGGTGACCGACAACCAGCTCAACGCCCAGTGGCGGAAGTACGAGGTGTGCAGGATGACCCGCTGGATCCCGCGGGAGCAGGTCCGCGTGGTCAGCGTGAAGACGCCCAGGCTCTACCGGGAGCTCATCGGGAACGTGCCCGAGAGCAAGGCAATCGCCATCGGCAACGACTACGACGGCGACCTCGCCCCTGCGAAGGGACTCCACCGGATTTGGATCCCCGTGCTGACCTGGTTCGCGGACGGCGCGACGAGATTCGAGCAGGACCTCAAGGGAGCGAAACTCGTGCTGGACGAAAAGGGCGCCCAGGGCTGGCTCACGAAAAAGAAACGGTACCTCTTCCGGGTGGACAGCGCGACCCTCGTGCCTTCAGTGGTGGAGCGCTTCCTCTAGTCGCNCTGGATTCCCACGTGCGACTGCAGGTGAGGGATGCGGGGCACGGCGATGGAGAAGATGGTCATGATGGCCGCCGCGAGGTACCATCCCATCCCCAGCGCCATCCCTATGGAGGCGCTGAACCAGATGCCCGCCGCGGTGGTGAGATTGGTGATGTGGCCGGACTGGCCGCGCAGGATGATGCCCGCTCCAAGGAAGCCGATGCCGCTCACGATGCCCGCGGCGATGCGGTCCGGCGAGTCCGGGCCGAGCAGCGGCGAGAGGAAGGTGAAGAACATCGAGCCTCCTATCACGAGGCTGTGCGTGCTGATGCCCGCGGGCTTCCTGCGCGACTCGCGCTCTGCGCCAATGAGATATCCGGCAATCAGCGAGCCGATGAGCCCCAACACGAGTTCCGCTTCATAGCCTGACGCCAGCTGCATGCCAGCCCTCTGGCAGAGGTCCTATTTATACCTCACGGCCGGAGTGTTGCAGAAAAAGCGCGGAGACGCCCGGCCGCGCTGCTGAGAATCACCGGAATCACTGCGAGACAACGCGGGAAGCGTATGGCAATGCGGCCGAGGAATGCGGCCGGCCCTACCGAGTCTTCCGCAGCCTGGCGATGATGGCGTCGGCCATCTCCTTCGTCCCCACTGCAGTGGGGTCGTCCCGGTCCTGCTTGAGATCGTAGGTGACGCGCTTTCCTTCCGCGATGACCCCGGCGACCGCGGACTCCAGCCTGCGCGCCGCGTCCTTCTCGCCCAGATGCTCCAGCATGAGCACCGCGGAGAGGATGACCGCGGTGGGATTGACCTTGTTCATCCCCGCGTACTTCGGCGCGCTGCCGTGCACGGCCTCGAACACCGCGTACTTGTCCCCGATGTTCGCTCCTGGGGCGATGCCCAGCCCGCCGATGAGCCCGGCGCAGAGGTCGCTGATGATGTCGCCGTAGAGGTTGGGAAGCACTAAGACATCGTACAGCTCCGGCTTCTGGACCAGCTGCATGCACATGTTGTCCACGATGCGGTCCTCGAACGCGATGTCCGGGTACCGCTTCGCGACCTCGCGCGCGGTCGCGAGGAAAAGGCCGTCGGTGAATTTCATGATGTTGGCCTTGTGCACCGCGGTGACCTTCTTCCGGCCGTGCGAGCGCGCGTACTCGAACGCGGCCCTGACGATGCGCTCGGTGCGGAAGATGCTTATCGGCTTGATGCTCAGCCCGGAGTCCTGCCGGATGACCTTCCCGTCCGAGTTCAGCTCCTGAATCTTGAGGATGAGCTCCAGCGTCTCCGGCTTCGCCTGCTCGAACTCGACTCCGACGTACAGGTCATCCGTGTTCTCTCGGAAGATGACCAGGTCGATGTTCTCGAACCTCGAGCGGACGCCCTTGTAGGACTTCACCGGCCGGATGCACTGGTAGAGGTCCAGCTCCTTCCGCAGCGCGACATTGACGCTGCGGAATCCCGTGCCGACCGGGGTGGTGATGGGAGCCTTGATTGCCACCTTGTTCTTCCGGACAGAATCCAGCACGCGCTGGGGAAGCGGAGTGCCCTCGCGCGCGTAGACATCGACGCCCGCCTCCTGCGGGTCCCACGCGATGTCGACGCCCGTGGCGTCCACGCAGCGGCGTATCTGCTGCGCAAGCTCAGGTCCGGTGCCGTCTCCGGTGATCAGCGTCACGTGGTATGTCATGCTCGCACCTCAGCGCTTCTCGATGGGAACATAGCTCCGCAACGGCTCGCCGACGTATTCAGCGCGAGGCCGGATGATGCGGTTGTCCGCGTACTGCTCCTGGACATGGGCAATCCAGCCCGGGGCGCGGCTCACCGCNAAGAGCGGGGTGAACAGCGCGGATGGTATGCCCAGCGCCTCGTACACCATCCCGGAGAAGAAATCGACGTTGGGGTACAGCCCTCGCTCGCGGACCATGACCTCCTCCACCGTCTTCGCGGTCTGGTACAGCCCTGCGGGAGCGAGGCGCTTCGCGTGCTCCTCGATGATGGAGCTTCTCGGGTCCTTCACCTTGTACTCCCGGTGGCCGATGCCCATGATCTTCTCCTTGCGAGCGAGCTTGTCGAGCACCTGCTGCTCCACGGGCTGGGGATAGGCCTGGTTCGCGTTGACCCAGATGTCCTGCAGCTCCTTCAGGGCCTTCTCGTTCGCACCGCCGTGCAGCGGGCCCTTCAGGGCCGCGATGCCCGCAGTCACCGCACAGTAGAGGTCTGCCATGGTGGACGCGACAACGCGGGCGGTGAAGGTACTCGCGTTGAGATTGTGGTCGATGTGCATGATGAGCGCCTCGTCGAGGATGCGCGTCTCCTCCTTGCTCGCCTCGCTCCCCTGCAGCATGTACAGGAAATTGCCGGCGATGGACAGGTCTCCTCTCGGGGCGATGTTCGCCGTCCCCCGNGAGATTCTGCCCCAGGCGGGCACGAGCGAGGCAATCTGGCCGACGATGGTACTCGCTNCGTCCGCACGCGACTTCTCGATGCCCTTCNGGGGAGGAATGTGAAACACCGCATAGGCGGAGAGCGCCGTGCGCAGCACGTCCATGGGATTCGCATTGACGGGAAAGGACTCCAGCAGCCCCACCATGGGAGGAGAGAGCTGCATCTCGGCAGTGAGCCGCTGACTGAGGGAATCGAGCTCCGTCTTCGTGGGCAGCCGCTCGTTCCACACCAGGAAGATGCTTTCTTCAAAAGTGGATTTTTCGCACAGCTCGGCGATATCGTAGCCGCAGATGACGAGCTTTCCGTTCTCGCCATCCACGAGGCTCTTCCTCGTGACATCGACGACCAGACCCTCAAGACCCTTCTTNACGTCCATCACGCTCACCCCGAGCAGGGGGAAGGCAACCGCTATATAAAACTCACGCATAGCTCCATAGAAAGAGTCCGCAGNCGGNCGCATTGCTGAGAATATCCGCCATTCCGGCGAGTCAGCCAGAAACTCGTACGGGATTCCGGCCGAGGTCCGCGAGATATTCTCTAGAGGACAGATTATTAAAGGGGCTTTTCCCGGGAAAGGACATGGTCGCCATGGTGAAAGAGCTTGCCGAGGTGATCGCTCTCTTCCGCGACGGCGACAGCATCCTCGTCTCGGGGTTCTACGACTTCGGCAGGCCGGACACCCTGCTGCACGCCCTGCACGAGCGCGGCATCAAGGACCTCGCGCTCACCATCAACGACCCCGTCACTCCGGACAAGGGCCCAAACCTCCTCATCGCCGCAGGACAGGTGCGAAGGCTCGCGCTCTCCTTCCTCGGGACCAATCCAAAAGTGGTCGACCGGGTGAAGGAACTGGCCGATGCAGGCAGGATGGCAGTGGAGTTCATCCCGCAAGGCACCCTCATCGAGCGCATCCGCGCGGGAGGCTATGGCCTTGGAGGCTTCTTCACCCGGACGGGGGCAGGAACAGAAGCGGCGAAGGGCAAGGAGAGCAGGGTCATCGATGGCAAGGAATATGTCCTCGAGAAGCCCCTGCGCGCGAAATACGCCCTGGTGAAGGCGTGGAAGGCCGACACGCTCGGAAACCTGCACTTCCGGGGCATCGAGCGCAATTTCAACATCGCGGTGGCGCGCGCCGCGGACATCACCATCGCGGAAGCGGAGGTCATCCAGAAGGCGCCGCTGGACCCGGAGGAGGTCCACGTCCCGCACTGTTTCGTGGACTATGTCGTGCAGGCCGCGGTCTGCGCCGAGGGCATCTGGCCCCAGCATGCCGAGGAGCTCGACGAGGCAGCGGGGCGCATCGCCGCCCGCGCCGCGATGGAGCTCCGCGATGGCGACGTGGTGAATCTCG
>C687J35174_10010153_pt1 | contig 11725 bp, 3 predicted proteins | sample RifCSPhighO2_01_FD_35174 | JGI IMG/M metagenome (IMG submission 35174) | reverse complement strand
ATCCTGCCTGAGATTATGATGAATTCCTCATTGGAATTCGCATGATTGCTGGCATCTAATTGAGGATTACTGATGACTATTCTTGGGGGAAGCGTGTCAACTATGAATTGCTGCGTTGCTGTTCCTTGAGTTCCGGTGTCTATTCTTGCTGCTCTGACTGTAAGGGTGCATGAGCCTTGGGGAAGGTTAGTGAGAGGTATTGTGTAGATTGTTTGGCTCTCAGGAGGCAGGGGGTTGGCGGTTATGGCTGGTGATTGCGATCCACAAGTGAGTGTTGGGGTTACGTCCCTTACAGATGTACTGAAGGTTGCTGTGACTGTTGTTGAGGATGCTGCTGCGGTTGTTGTGATGTATTTTGTGCCTGCAACATCATTCGGAACAGGAGCAAACGCAAAGGTGGCTGTTGGAGCAACTGAGTCAATGGTGAATCCTAAACTTGCTTGAGCTGCTGCGTTTCCTACTCTATCCCGCGCGTTTATGGTGAGAGTATGAACAGCATTAGACCATGGTGTTTGCGGAGAGATAGTTATTGAGGTTGGATTATTTTGGTTATTGGGTGTGAAGGGGATGTTTGTGGTTCCCTCTTTTACTTGTATTGAAGCCGGATCTATTCCAGAAGGATCATTCAAGGTTATTGTGAACTGCTGTATGTTGCTTCCGAAGGTTGGGTTATCTGCATATGCTTCTGGAATCGTTATGGTTGGAGGAGTTGCATCTCTTCTTATTGTAAGCGACCTTGGTGTTGGATTGCCCGCAGTGTCGGTTGCGGTAATTTGGAGTGTTTGCGCAACGCCTTCTGGAGCATTGGTGAAGAGTGCTATTGGGACGCTAAAGTCTGTTTTGAGATTGCGGATAGTGAATGTTTTGGTATCAAGAAGAGCGTCTTCAACACCAACATAGGCTGTGGTGATGGTGATTTGGGCTCCGATAGTTCCTGGAAGCGTGATCCGCTGTTCGGCGTTAGTTGCGAGGGTAAATGTTTGCGGTGTTGCTAGGCCAGTTACAGTAACTTGGTAGGATAAGGTATCTGTGTTTTTGAGGGTTATTACTGAGCCGATTGGGATTTGGGTTGGGATTGCGGTTAAGCCATTTCCCGGAGCTAATTGCCCCCTTGCATCGATTTCAAGCGGATAAGCAAAGATATCGCCAATTTGTTGCTGCGTGGAACTTTGCTCTGCCCCAGAGAATATCGATCTTACTCTGATGGTTGCTCCCGACTCTGAAGTGCCTTTGACAGTGACAGAATTTTCTTTGGTTACCCAGTTCGGGACTGCTGCGGTTCCGATGTTCACTGCGCCTTCGATATTTGTTATCTGGAGGGAAGGCTGAGTGTTATCAGTAGTGATTATGATGTCAGCATCTCTGGAGTTGCCTGCCTTGTCTGATGCAGTGATTTTGATTGTATGTGGGGTGTTTGCAGAAAGGCTAATCTGCTTGGAGTAAGGACATTCGATTACCAGAGGTGCAGTTGTCCTCATTCCACATTCAATGGTAGTCCTCGTCAGAGCCGCATACGATGTTTGCCCTGAGGTCAAGGAGATCGAATTGAAGAAATTGTCTCTAGCCCAGCCGCTGATTGTTGGCTGCCTGCTTCTTGTCAGCCAGGAAGTTTGCTGTGCTTCATCTGGCCGCGTGCCTGGCACAAGGTTAGTGATTCCTGGTGCTGGAAGCCTTGGCGGATTTGTATCAACAGCAAGGTGGAAAGGGTAGATTCCTTCCGGGAGATCAGCAGGAGCGATCCCTGAGATTTCCTTCTTTGCCTTGATTGTGATGGTGTAGTCGTTTTCGCTTGGGGCATTCAAAGGTGAGGCTGATATTTCTTGCAGATGGATGAATTGGACACCAGATACTGGTTGCCCATTCTGACCCCTGATGAGTCTTGAATCATCTTGGGTAAGGTGGTTGTTTTCTGGGAGAGTGATGCCTGTTACAGAAGCACCTTGCTCAAAGCTTGCTTTGATATAAGCGTTTTTCTGGTTAAGATACCAGAGATTTGAGTTGCCATTCCTGGCAGGAGATTCTGCGTTTGCCAAAAGTGTAAGCTGATCCCAAGTATTTGCTGTTGCTTGGGTATGCTGCTTAAAGACAAATATTTCTGGCTGGTTTGGAACTCTGGTGTCAATGGTGAAAGTCCATGATGCTGTGTTGGAGTTTCCTGATTGGTCGTAGACAGTTACCTGTACAGTAACATCAAATCTGTAGTAGGTTAAGCTGCCTTGGGTTTGTGGTTCTGCGCCAACCAAATCCTTTAACTCTGTGATTGGGGTGAAGACGAGTCTTTTTTCTCCACTCAGCAAGGTTTCTATGGTAAACTGGGTTGAAGAGAGGGGATTGCCATTTATCGCCAGGCTGGTTCTTGATGTATCAATGCCTCGGGCATCTGAGAAGGTGATTCCAATTGTTGGCTTCTGATTTCCGATGATTGAGCCTGGGGCAGGAGTTCTTGTGGCGTCAGTAAATTCAGGCGGGCGTGTGTCAACGATGAAACCAGAGGGTGTAAATTCATAGCTCCTGAAGTTTCCTGCAAGGTCGCTGCCTTCCAATTTTCCTTGGACTGGATCCTTGAGGTTAGTTGGCAAGTTAAAGGTAATCTGGAATCTTTTTATATCAGTATTTTCTTGCTCAATCGGCCGAGTAGTGACTTGGAGTGGTATGTAGTCGTTGTTTCTATCTTTAAGGAAAAGCTGTAATGAACTTTGGACTGTGTCTATGCTTGTGTCAAAGATTATTGTTACTGGTGTTGCAAGGCTTGTGATGGTAGTTGGCGATATGCTCTGCCATGTGAATGTTGGCGGTGCTGTGTCGATCCAGAATTGTGCTCCAGAAATGATTTGGGTTCCTGCGTTGCCTGCGGTGTCGGTGGCGGAGATGGTGAAAGTTGCGGCCTCCTGGTTATAGGAAGGTGTTGCCGGAATTGTAAAAGTGCCTTGCCAGTTAATGCTGCTTGCGATTGGGTTTATCGAGGAGAGAGAAAGAATAGTGCCTCCTATGGTATAAGAAAATGCTGTTGGCCGCTGGATTGTTTTACTTGGGATGATATGCACAGTATACGATGGCCCTGACCTCAAAAGAGGCTTGCCTTGTAATTGAGGCTGATTTCCTTGGATTTGTATGCCGAAGGTTGGGGCAACAGTGTTCCTAATAAGAGTAAACTCTCCTCTTTGCTCTTCTGCGGGTGGTTGGGTTGCCCGGCAAGCAATACATACTTTTTGTTCTCCGTCGATGCTTAAAGTTACAATGGCGGGACCGTGCTCAAGGTTATTGGAGGAAGATATTTGGTTACCTGCGTTAAATTGTGCATAAACTGCCGGAGACACGGTGCAGGTATTCAGATTATATCTGCATGATGCTTGTTTGTTTGTGTCCACGTGGACTGTAGGAGTTGCTGAAGGAGCGGTCATATCTGCTCGGCCAGTGATTGTTAATGGTCCTGTCTGGTAGGTTACTGTCCTCTGCTGGCGATCGCTTGCTCTTGTATTTAACCCAACGCACCAAATCTCAAAGGCGTTTGGACCTTCAGCGAGGTTACTGATTGTTGTGGTATGCTGTCTTCCGTTTGGACTATCCAGTGTTATTTTTTCAGAATCTTCTTGGTTTCGGCGTTTGTAGTAGCAATAGCTTGGCAGATTTGAGGTCGTTACAGTAGCTGTTACTGAATTTGTGTTCACTACGCCGGGCAGGGTAATTACGATTGTAGGAGCTTCACGTATCAGAACAATTGTTAGATCTGTTGTTTCTTGGTTGCCAGACGAATCAGTGCACGTAATGTGGACTGGGTATGTTCCATCCTCATCAGGAAGCGTGGTTCCTCGACTTGGATGGTAGGTGAATTGGCGCTGATTAGTTGCGGATTGATCCATGGGGTATTCAACAGTGTCATCATCCCAACGGTATGTACAGGATTGTGTATCTTCATTGGTGCCGATAACAATGGGCGTATTTGGATCATCTGTGTAGATTATGTTGTCGTCGACCGGGTCACGATCTCCAGTCCAGGTAGCTATCGGTCCTCTTGTGTCTCTGACGATGACCAGAGTGGTTGGTCCTGTATTTCCGAAGGTGTCTGTTGCGGTGAGGGCAAAGGTATATGCCGTGCCGTGGTTGTGGTTTGAATTAGGTGTCGTGGATGATATAGGAATGCTGATGCTAAAGCTCTTTGGATTAGTTGCAAGAATTGTTGCAGAGATTTGGGAACCCTCAGATACGACTGTTAGTGAGCGCAGATCCTGGGCTGAAGTTCCCGCAACACGGATTGTAAAGGATGGATTGTTATTTGTTTTGTAAGTAAGGGGGGTATCTAAGATCCTAGTAATCCCTACATCATCTGTCCTTGTTACAGAAGTGATTGTAAGAGGCACTGCTTGTGCATTATAGGCATAGACAATGGTTTGTTGTCTTGTCCTTCCTGCCTTGTCTTTTAGGACGACGCTGACGGTTTTATCTCCTGGCGTGTCTCCATCTCCTGTTAGCGCAATGGCTTCAGTTAGTGAGCGGAGACCATTAGTTACAGACGGTGTTGTTAACTGAGTCTCGTATTTCCTGATTTCTTGCTCAACATCCCCATTTATCTTCATCCTGAAAAGGTTAGCGTCGTTGTAGCTGAGAGCAAGATTATTGCCTGCCAGATGATTCGTCGGCTGCGGATTAGGAGTTGTGATTTCAAGTGTTGGATTGGTAAGGTCGACTTTGAAGGGAAGGTCAACTTGTTTTGTAACAGGAGCGCCGTCCTTCTGGACTGTTGCTGTGACGCGAAGAGTGTATTCTTTTTCCGCAAGGGCGAGACCTGGGAAGACATCTGGAGTGAAGCAGATTGGGAACCCAAGATTTGGATTGTTGAGGATGTTGTTTGCAGCAACAGGGTTTCTGCATGGCTCAACATGGACGGTAAAGGTGGCTGGTTCACTCCAGTGGATAGGAGTTGCTGCAGGAGCAGCCAATGGTGTGTCTCTGACTGCAAACCTGATTTCATAGGTTCCTGGCTGTAAGAAGCGGAGCCTTGGAACTTGTTCAAAGAAGGATGAGGCTGTGGTGGTAGTTAGGGGAGTAGGATGCACGTTTTCCACAATCCCGTCTTCAACTCGATGGTTGCCTTCAAAGACATCGACTCTTTTGCCGGCTACAGAGGCAGCAGGGTAGCCATGGCCCCTGATTTCAAGGCTATCCCCAACATTAAGCGTGACTGTTGATCCTACAAGAGGATTGTCGAGAAGGGCTGTGAGAGTGTTTGGACTTAGAACCCGGCCTGCAGAACCGTCTATTCTGGAGACTGGGTTGCTTAGAGTAGCTCGCCCGCTGCCAGAAGTGACTGGATATTCGGTTTCTACTCGGTCAGTTGTCTCTACAACTGCAAGAGAATTAATACTAAGACCTTGGATGTCTCCATCAAAGGAGAGGATGAAGGTTGGTGTTGCAGTTTGTGTGTAGACATGATTATTAGGGGCAGTACCCAGACCTGCATTTGTGTTTACCCTGTCCATTGAGAATCCTGGGTCAAAGAAGAGATTTGGCTGAACCAGTGCATCCACACGCGCAATTACTAGTGTTTGCTCAACCCGCTTCCCTGAGCGGTCAGTTGCAATAACGGTAATCGGGTATTGCTTAAGTTCGTTGGTATCAGCTGAATATGTCAAGGTGATTGTTCTTTTTGCTGGATCTGCTTGATACGCGACATTGCTGTTGGATTCGCCGACTGTTTTTGTGCTTCCGTCAAAAGTAAAGATTATATCCTCTGCTTTGACTCCTGCAAGATTATCGGTGATTGAGATTACTATGGTTGTTGTGCCGTCAGAAGTAAAGCCGCCTGTTGGACGAGCTAAGGTGATGATAGGAGAGGTAGTGTCATAGACGATCTTAAAGGGGGTTCCAGCAGAATACAAAGAAAATCCTCCTTCGACATTGCCAGCAATTGCTCTTGCACCCACACGATATGTCCCTTCTGCAGCCAAGGTGAAAGGCTTTCCAAACCAGCCTTGGGGATATTGGCGAGTATAGATCCTTGCATTTGCTAGATTTTCTGATTCAAATGGTTCTGCAACAGTGATGTCACATAATCGCGTTCTTAGTGTTTGGTCATCAATACAGTTGCTAACAGTGCTAATCTGGTAAAATCCTCTTGTTGTTCTTTCGTGACCAGTAAACTGCAGGGATCCTTGTCTAACGGCAGCAAGATCCATTCCTATTGTATCAAGACGTATTGTCCTGTCATCTATTCGTCTGTTGACGGCGCGGTCAGTTCCTATCGGCTGCGGAGAGGGGCGGGATATATCTCTTTCTTCTTGTAAGAGAGTTTCTCCTGTACTGTCATAAATCTGGATCAACACGGGAACGTTTTCTGCCCTATTTGCAGTATGCCCTGCTATAAAGACGTTGTTGCTATTTGTGTAAGTCACTTCTTCGCTTGGTAAGTCGATAGACGGAGTATCTCCTCCTACAGTGCTTATTGTAAATGTTTCGCCGCTAGTAATAGTAGTTCCTGCTTGGCCGTTAAGGTCTCTTCCTTCAATGGTAAAGGTAGCTTGGGTATCACGGAGGTTTTGGTAGACTGGATCGTCTCTTGATACTGTAAAGGATCCTTCCCAGAGATTGTGTTGTGAGGCGCTATCAGCAACCTGAGTTATATCCGATATTGAGACTGCTCGAGTTTGTTGGTTTTGATCAGAGAAGCTAAATGAAAGCTCTGGAGCCTCTTGTAATTGCTCTGTTGGTGTAATTGTGACTCCGAATGTGCCGCGGTCAACTGTTCCAACTGGAGAGTCTCCATCGTAGATTTGGATACTGAAGGTTGGTTCATGATTATCCTGCACCTCAATCTTCTTCGCTTGGACTGCCTTGTTGCCGAACTGGTCTTCAGAGATGACTTTGACCATGTAGAAGCCTGCGAGGAGGGTTTGGGGGAGAGGTGCTGTCCAAGGATTGCTATCGCCCTGATGAGTGAGTTGTAAGACTGGCAACGCACCTCGGCAACTAATTTCCAGGTTTGGATTGTTTTCTATTGTAACTTGGTCATCGTCAGGGATACATGGAAGTTGAGGAACATAGCCAGCTAGATAACGGCTGATAAGGAGGGAATCAAAATCGTTTATTGCTTCGTCTTGGTTCACGTCTGCTTGAGTTCTTTGATCTGCAGATAACTCGCGTCGTCCTCCAAGATACTGGGTTATAAACAACGAATCTCCTACATCTATTCCGCCATTATTGTTCACGTCACCAACAACTGGATGGACCACTGCAGTTACGCCTGCTATCTCGTTTGACCATTCAGGATCTGTTGTTGTGACTGAGACTGTGGATGGTGCTGCGTATTCTAAGAAGGCAACTGTTGCGTCAGCTACCGTGATATCTACTGGCGAATTGGCGTTGTTTAGGACTTCGAATGCTGAGATTGTTGGAGGAGTGTGGTCGTTGTAGATGGTTATTGTCTGTTGAGCGCTGTTGCCTGCTGCATCTTCTACCAAGATGGTGATTGTATTGGTTCCATGGATAAGAGGGATTGTTTTGGTGAACCCGGTATTGGTAAATTCGTCTCGGCTCAAGATGCTGTTTTGAGTGCCTTGTTGCGACCTAACGATTATTACTGAGCTTATGTCGCTTGAATCTTCAAAGGCTGCTGACAGGGTTATGCTATCCTGCTTGACGGTTCTGGCATTGGCTGCTGGCGCTGTGATTGTAATAGTTGGGCCTTCATTGTCAAGGTTAAGGACGATTGATTTGGTTTGTTCGGTGTGTGGGTAAGTACCGTCAGATTGCAGGTTGTCTNGCGAAGCATAGTAGAGGGTGTAGGCTCCGTCGCCTGATTGCAGTTCAAGAATATTGATTGGGGTTACAATAAGGCTGCTTTCGCCTGGCGGAAGAATATTCCAGGATGCTAACTGGCATGTTTGACCTGAGTTGGCAATGCAATATGCAATTGCATCACAACCGTAGTTATGAGCGTCTCCGTCATTACAGGTCAGGAGGAGATTGAGATTGTGATACGATTGTGCTGTCAAGTCTTCTGGAGTGTTTACTCCTGTATATTGTTGGACTGCGGTGGTTGGCGGAGAAGTATCTAAGGTGAAGGTAAGCCGGTCTGAGTCAACGAGGATATCAGTACCCTCATAACAATTAATGCTGATTTGGTTTGGCCCTTCTGTTGCCTCGATAAGGGGCAGAGGGTAGGAGTAATGGAGATCCGTTCGAACAAATGGCCTTGATCGGATGCTGCCATATGAAAAGAAGCAATTGTACGGGTCTGAGGTATCAAAGCTGAGCTCAACCGGATCGCTTTGCTCGTTGAAGAGATGGTAGTTTGCAGGCTGCTCATTTTCAATAATCCTTACTCTGTCGATCTCAATGGTTTCTACTGCTGCGTTTTGATTGCCATACTCATCAGTGCAGGTTGCAGTTACTTCATAGGTTGCGTCTTGGATGCGGGGTATCGTGAAAGCGCGTTGTTGACCGGCGTTTAGATCAATAGAGTCCTGGGTTGTTTGTGGATTAGTATCAACGAGGTAACTGCATGTTGATGCTTCATCAACTCTTAAAGAAATGCTTAAGTCTGAGGTTACGGCAGAACTTGGATTATTTCCTGAGGTTAAAGCCAAGGTTATTTCAGGCCCTTGGATATCAACATAGACTGGCTTTGTTTTGATTAATTCTGTATTTAGGAATTCGTCAATTGTGAAGTAGTAGAGGTTTGCCTGGCCTTGGAAGTTTTCTCCGAGAGCTGCTTCGAGCTGCTGCTTTGTGACAGTTGCAGTTCCGGTTCTTGAGGTTAACGTGAGTGTATTTTTCGGGCAAAGCCTGCCAGTCCCAAAAGCATAATGTGTGGTGAAGCCTTGAGTGTTACTGTCCTCAATATTGAAGGCTACGATTGCTCCATCTGAATTGATATATGGCTGAGTGTCTTTAAATCTGAAGGAGGAATCTGCAATAGTTGTTGTTGGGATTACTGTGTCTTTTTTGCAGTCGCTGAACGCTGGATCGCTCAGGCCTGCGCACTCTGCGGTGTTGTCTGAGTTTCCGTCTTTGAAGCATCTGCTGTTGGCTGCATCCCATCTGCAGACTCCTAAGCTGCAGGCGTCTGAACTAGGAGTTGAGTCAAATCCGCTTAAGCAGCCTTCTTGTGTTGTGATTTGGTGCTGGCTGCTTCCGATGCAGGCTGATTCTGATGCAAGGCTTTCACAGGTGGTTGTATTCGCTTCTGGTGACCTCACGCAGGCATTGCATGCTGTCTCTGCTGCATTTGCAAAGCAGGATCCGAGATTGCTGCAGATTGTTTGCGTGCAGCCGGTGTTATAGAAGAGATTTTCTGCGTCTCCGTTTGCAACTGCTCCGCAGAGATTGCAATGCTCGGATGTTTCTTCTTCTGCATTATAACAGAATCCTTTGCCGAACTCTGCATACCTGAAGTTTGTTGACCACTCACAGGTTCCTGCCTGGCAATTGTTTCTTTCACAGGAGGATCGGGATTTGTAATCAAAGCAGGAGTTGACTTGGGTACAGGACTGGCAGGAATCTGTCGGTGTGCTGGTTGATTCAAGATAGCAGTATCGTCTTACTCCGTTTTCTGTAAAGCAGGTGTCGGCATTATACCACAAACCAAGGATGTTTGGATAGGGAGTTTCTGTTGCTGCGCAAGCGTCGGTTTCGTGGCAGAGCGCTCCTGCTGTTCTGTCTTGGATACAAATGCCGTCGCTGAAACTGGGAAGTGTGGCGCAGTTTGTTGTAACGGGCTCGTTATTTTCGCAAGTGGCTTTAATGGTTGCTGGATCTTGGGGATTTGTGGGTGGTTGGCAGAATGAGGTTGGATTTGGAGCGCATTTTCCTCCACAGATGCTGTTTCCAGGGCTGATTTGTTGAGTGAGTTCTTTGGGTTCTGTGGCTGTTGTATCCTCAACGTTGTAGGTAAATACAATCTTATACATGTAGTTATTACCCCATTGAGTTTCTTCATCAGTAAGGGTTTGCTGCTGAGCAGCTGGTGTTGAAGTTAAGACTCGTATGGGCTGATCTGGGTATGAAGTGCTGCTAGATACTTTCCTAAAGACTCTGGCTGATTGGTAGGTGCATTCTGAATTCCAGTTAAGGGCTATATGGCTCTGGCACGGAATCCTTTCTGCAGTAAATGTTATAGGGAATTCTGTATTGCATTGAGAGGGGATTTGGTCGAGGTTGAGAGTCAAGGTTGAGACGGAAGAGCGTATTGTGTGATCTTGAGAGCCAGTTCTAAAGCCTTCAGCGGAGATTTCAAAAGTGTAGACAGTGCCGCGTGTTTCATAGAGCAATGGTCTTGTTTGATACGGTGCCTGGCTTAAGGTATATGTGTCGATTGTGGTTTGGCCTGATTTTACCGTCACTGTATAGCTTGTAAGAGGCTGGTTGTTGCCAGTTATTACAAGCAGGACGATACCCATGTTGCCGCAGGCAGATGCTGTGTTTTGCCCTGCACTAGATTCACAACAGAAGAGGTCTCCATATTGTGATTTCAAGCGCACAACACCGCCGCATTTACAGGCGTCTCCAGCAATGCTGCCTATCGTTGTTCTTCCATCTGTCGGGCATTGAGGCTCGCAGGCTTCGTTGTTGGGGTCATAAGTTGGATTAGTACTGAAACAGCAAGGGTCATCACTATCTGGTCTGGTATCATGATCATTGTCTATGGTATCTGAACATTGAGCAACACATCTACCACCAACCGGAGCAGAAGTTCCTTGGCAAGTATTACATGCTGTGCTTGCGATGCATCCTCCTTCATTGTCATTTGCAGAGCCGCACCAGGCGCAGCCTGTGGTTGTTGTGCATGAGTTTTCTGGTAGATTTGTGCAGGATGTTGATGTCTCGTCCCCTCTTGTTGTAATGTCGGTCGTTGGAACAACGCAGTTATGCTCATTGCTTGTGGAGGTTCGGCCTTCTGAGCATGTTGAGCAGGAGTCTGTGCAGGTTCCTGTGCCGCCAGAGCCGCACCAGAAACAGGCTGAGTTTCTGCAAGCGTCGCTTCTTGAGATGGATCCACAGTCGATTTGGTTATTTGGAGCGCATGCAGCAAATTCTTCTCCTTCCAGCGTTGCATGTTCAGTGTTGTAACAGGGATTTGTTGGACGGCTTGAATCCCTATTGGTTTCGGGAAACCCTAACGCCCAGTATTTTGGAGCTGCATCAGTGCTGGCGCCTTCACAGACGTTCCTTGTTTTTCCGCTGCAGGCTCCTGCATCGTTGCAGCATCCGGAGATACATTTTCCGTTTTCGGGGTCAGTGAACTTCTGGCATCCGCCAGCAGAGGCGGAGTTCCAGAAGTTTTGAAAGCAGTCGGTTTGGCTCTCTGGGTAAAAGTCGTTTGTTGATGCGGTATCGTATGCTCCATTTGTGGGGCAGCAGAGATTTGCAGTTAGCTGTTGAAGAGGGTTATTATTGCAGTATTTTGTTGGAATTTCCTCTGCTATCAGTGGATTTGCACAGCATCCAAGCACTGAAGGGGCTTGATATAAGGCGGTTCTTTCTGCTTTTTCCTGGGTTGTGACTGCGGCAAGCGAGGATTGTATTACCAGCACTGAAAATAATAGAAGAGCGAGGAGTTTCAGCCTACCCATGCTCCTCCTCCTGCTTTCTTTTGATAAGATATTCAAAGGCATGGCTTCTGTTTGCAAAGAGCTTTCTTGCTATCTGCTGGTCAACCCATTCGAGAAGTTCCTTGTCTAAGGTGATGGTGATGCGTTCTTTCATGTTGGAGGAGGATGTTGCATTTGAT
>C687J35174_10010148_pt1 | contig 11730 bp, 10 predicted proteins | sample RifCSPhighO2_01_FD_35174 | JGI IMG/M metagenome (IMG submission 35174) | reverse complement strand
TAGTGCCCAATCCGGTTGATCCAGTTGTTGAACCAGAAGAATTTGTCCCAGCGTTTGTTTGTGATAATTGCGCCAAAAGGGACTGGACTATAGAGAGGAGTTGGTTGACTTGAGTTTGAAGAGAGGCGCTAGAGCTTGTATTTGCGGATGAGGTCGTCTGTGTTTGGGTTGATCCTGTGCCTGTGGTTGCCCCACTTGAAACCTGTGTGTAAGAGTTTGTGCTATAAACAGAATTTAATGCTTGATTAAGGCTATTTCTAATACTGTTTAGAAAACTACTTATTTGAGTGGGGGAGTAGGTTGACTGGCCTGAAGTTTGGGTAGTTTGTGATATTTGAGTGCTATTTGTTGATTGCGCGCTCCCTTGGCCAATACGGACAGTCAGGGTGTCGCCATTAAGCCAAACTATNTTGCTTAATCTATCTGGTGCGCCACCTAAAGGCGCGCCAGAACCCTCAAGCTGTAATTCTCTGCCTNGGTATTGCGCGAGGACTTGTTTCCAAAATTGATCGACTTTTTCTACTTGTTCGCGGAAATCGGGTCGATCTAAAAGGTTTCCGAAATACGCTGTTTGGAAATATGGGATTGCCGTGGTCGGTGTGTAAGTTGGGGTTTGATTGGAATACAGATAAAGCAGTGATGTTCTTCTAATCAAAGATCCGCCGTTTGCCATGTAGTAAGAATAGACTGCGTCCAACCTTGCTTTTTCTTGTTGAATCAAGTAGTCAGAGGTTATTTGCGCAGAAACCGTGATAGTCGAAACGAGCACACCCAAAACAATCAAACCAGACAGACATAATTTTTTCATTTCATTTTGGTTTTAATTTTAACGAGGCGTGTTGCCACTTTGAGTGTTGCACGGCCATGTCTTCTCGGTGATTATGGTCTGTGTCGGCAGGCCGAAGTCTTTTACGAATGCTATTCTGTTCCAATAGGTGGTGGCGGGTACAGTATCTGTAACCCAGTAATAGGTCTCTTGCCTGTAAACATCGTTAGGGTTCGCAAGCACATCATTGTCTTTGATGTGACAGGTGGTCCCGGCCGGGCAACCAATGTTTACGGCGCTTTTAGCTGTTTCATCAAGAGCGGGATTTGTTTTTACCCACTGGTTGTTCTGATAAGAGTAGGAGGCGCCTTTGGCTGATCGGAAGACGAGCTTGTCTCTTAGGGGGTTGAAGACGATATTTGGATAATTCCATGCAGCGATAAATTTGTTGCCAGCCACGAAAGCCGGATCCTCGCTGTTGCTTGTGGTGCAGAAGGTGTTTTCTACATAAGGGGCGGTCGGCACAGTAGAGGGCACTCCAGAGACAATCTCCCCGATATTGCTATTTCGGTCNACGTTCACNACTATCGTACCTTCTCCNTTAACTGCCAATCTGCAAGAAGTTTGGCCACTTGAAAGCACCAAGTTTGGATTGGTTTGGCTTGCTACATAATTTTCTCCTCCGGCTACGTTACCGCAACCATACATCCAGACGGTGTAGGTGAGGTAAATCACCTTGCCAGACAAGCAGGGGTTTATGGTAAAGGTTTTACTACCCGTGTAGCTATTCATAAATCCTTGAGATGGAGTGGGTCCAAAACCACCCGGGGCAATATTTTGGGTGCAGTCTCTTATGGCGGCGAGTTCTGTCGCATTGCCTTTGTCAAATGGTCCGCTGATCCAAATGTTGGAATCAAAAGCGTGTCCTGCCGGTTGCCCCCTATACATTGATTTCCAATCAATCTGCAGGGTGTCTCCGGCGCTTGCGTTGATGGTTATACCGCAGGATGTGCCGGCTGTTTCGTTGGCGTTGCACCCGGCCTGATCTGTGTTGCTACCCGTGCCTATGCCGACCGAACCCTGTCGGACAACCTGGCCGGAAGAATTTCTTCGGGTATAGGAGAGTCCGCCTTCAATGTCAGAAAAGCTTGCGAGCAAGATGCCGGGAGACGTGCTAGGGAGTTGAAGTGGAAGAAGGCTGGGCTATGGTTATTCTTGTTGCCCCGTATGAGTATCCGAAACAGTCAGTTTGAGGTTTGAGCCCTGTGCCGGTGCTACCGCTTACGCCGAATATGGTCTGGGTTTGAGTGGCATTTAGAGTAACTCTACTGCTTGTTGGGTCTTGAGCTAGACCGCAACCTCCATAAAGACTTCCGATGACCGTGTTGCTGGCCGCCGGCATGTGGGGGGTAACGTAAACAATATAATCACCGGGAGCCATGTTTTGGCCGAGAGTTTTTCCTACGATCCAATTATAAGATCCGCATCCTGTCTTGTATGGATCGCCTCCACCTCGGGTGCTGTTGTTGCAGTCGGATATAAGACCTCCCGCTTCTCCTCCAGTGGCGATAAGTTGTTTATTTGTTACAAAATCTGGATGCTTGCCAGTGTTGCCTGAAAGTGGCGCGATCCATATATCCACAAGAGAAGAAAAGAAGGAACCTTGGATTTGTGTTTCTTGAGACCAATTTATCATTGCTCTACTGCCTTGATTTAATGCTCCCGTGGTCTGCAGTCCATCTGAACCTATCGGGTTTATTGTAACTGGCCAAGATTGATTTGATTTGAGAACAAAGAATCTTATTTTTGTAATGGCTTTTTGGGTACCAGATGACGTTGTTTTTGTTGTGGTGATGGTCGAAGTGTAATCACCGGCTGATCTCGCAGAACCTTCAAGTACTCCATCTGTTACAGCTCCTCTGTCATTTGAACAGCTTTGTCTAAAGGTTATTCCGGAAGGAAGATTCCATGACCTTTGAACCTGCAAGCTGGAGTCGTTGCAACCCAAGTTGCTATAATAGCCCACCCAAGTCAAAAACTTTCTACCCTCTGTGGCGTAAACCCAGATTTCTCTGGTTAATGTTCCATTTTCAAGCACTTCTGTGCCATCGACTCCACCCGCAAGACTGTGAAATACTCTGTTATATGTTGGGTTTGTTACTACGAGTAANGGCTCTGCCGCTTGGCGGATGCCACCTTCCAAATTTGCGTTAGTTCCAACGGAGAAAAATAACGGCCCGGATGTTGGGGTTGGGGTGGTGGCGTTGGTTGTAGCTGTCGTGTTGGCGCCCGTTGTTCCTGTTGGGGGGATGTTTATGTTAGTCAACGACACTCCTTGAGAAGAAAGTTGCTGTATCAACATCTGTACTAGAGCCAGCAATTGATTGATCTGTGCTTGCAAATCAGAATTTGAGCCACTGGTTATTGTGCTGGGGGTAGAATCAGGTAAAGATGTCGCCACCTCTATTTTTGTGCCGCCTCTTGATATCGGTATTTCGGATGTTGCCATTATATTACCGTTCGCGTCTCTACTGTTAAAGGATATTGTTCTTATGGCAACGCAATCCGGGTCGGTGCTTGCGTCAGGATTTGGGCCACATACTGCTCCGGGAGAGGAATAATATCTAAAGGTATATCTGGTTGCTGGTTCAAGCTGTACTACCAACGGATCGTTCATTGTTTTTTCTCTTGGCGCTGGGTCAAGCTGTGTTACGTAGGCATATTGGTTTGTCGCAGGAGAAACTGTTACTCTGCCAGAATCGTCCTTCGTTCTTTTCCACATAAAACGATACGTCCATTTGCCATTGCTGAAAGATACAGCCTGCACCTGCAAAAGAAAGTTGAAGTCATTTGAATCCGTGAGTGTCGACGGCTGGTATGGCGCTGTTTGTGCGGATGCATCGATTGATCCAGAGAGTCCTACCAAAACGGCTAAGGCAAAAGAAACAGAAAGAAGCCATACTTTTGGAAGCGTTTTTTTAATTTTTTCCATATTATAATTTATAAAAGTTGAATGCTAATAAATATAGTGTATTAAACACACATCAATGAAATTATCGCACATGTAAATTGGGGGTGTCTATGCACTTTGTGTATAAGTTGCTAAAATGCAGGACACTTATGTCTTGGCACACAAGCTCTGCAACAGAGGTTTTGGAAAAGCTTCATTCGCGCGAAAGCGGGCTATCTGAAAAAGAGGCCTCCGAACGACTCAAGATTTATGGGGCAAATAGGTTGCCCGAGGGCAAGGTTGATAGTCTGGCGACAATTTTTTTCAGGCAATTCCAAAGCCCGTTGATATATGTTCTCTTTGCGGCGGCATTTATGGTTTTTGCGATGGGTGAAAAAGTTGACGCTCTTATAATAGCCATTGTCTTGGTTTTCAATGCAGTTGTCGGCGCTTTTCAAGAGGGGAAGGCGCAAAATACTTTGCTTGCGCTGAAGAAATTTACAGAAACTGCCGCTACGGTTTTAAGAGGAGATAAAGAGATTGTAATCAAGGGCGGAGATGTTGTGCCGGGGGATGTCGTGGTCCTTCAAGAGGGCGAAAAAGTTCCGGCTGATGCTCGGATCATACTCGATAACACCTTAAAAATAGATGAAGCGTCGCTTACCGGAGAATCAGGGCCGGTTCTAAAATCCGGGGCGATGATAACCGTAAAAAACGTTCCCATTGTAGATCAAAAAAACATGGTCTTTAAAGGAACCAATGTACTTTCCGGCAATGGAGTGGCTGTGGTGGTCGCGACCGGCATATCAACCGAGATAGGCAAAATAGCCCAAAAAATAAATGCTATCGACACCGAAATTCCTCTGAAAACGAACATCAGGTATCTTTCAAGGGCAATAATTGTCGCAGTCTTTGTCTTGAGTGTAGTTCTTGTTGGTGTCGGGGTGTTAACTGGTAAGCCACTCCAATATATGTTTACAACAACGGTAGCTCTCGCTGTCTCCGTCATACCGGAGGGTTTGCCGATAGTTATAACTCTGGTTCTTGCGACTGGGGTGAGGCGTATGTCTCGCCACCATGTTTTAGTAAAACGCTTGCAGGCCGTTGAGGCCTTGGGACAAACCAAAATTGTTGCCGTAGACAAAACAGGAACGCTAACCAGAAATGAAATGGTGGTACGGCGAGTTTTTACTGGTGGCAAAGATTTTGAAGTTACTGGCAGTGGGTATGAACCGAAGGGGGAGTTGCTGTTGGCTGGAAAAATGATTGACCCATTGAGCCACCCGGAGCTTTTGTTTATAGGCAAGATATCGGCTTTTTGCACCAATGCCAAAATGTCTTGGGTTGAGGAGTCCAACAAGTGGAGGACTGCCGGTGATCCGACTGAAGTCGCCATGCTTTCTTTTTCCCAAAAAATCGGTTTCTCGCGAGACGTTTTGGATCATGAATATCCGAAAAAATTTGAACAACCTTTTGACTACGCAAAAAAATATCACGCTACGGAAAGAGTTGTGGACGGCAAAAATTTCATCTCAGTTGTCGGGGCGCCGGAGAAAATCATAGACATGTGTTCATTTGTTTGGGGAGAAAATGAACTCACAGCTCTTGATAAAGAAAAAAGACAAGCATTGGAAGAAGTTTTCTATCGATTTGCCAAAGATGGACTGCGAGTNGTGGCTTGTGCTGTAAANCAAAATTCAGACAAAGAAAGCGGAATTGAAAACTTAACCAACCTTTCTTTTGTGGGTTTTTTGGGAATGAGCGATGCNTTGAGGGAAGAGGTGAAAGAAGCCGTTCTAAGTGTCCGCCAAGCCGGAATGCGTCCGGTGATGATAACCGGAGATCACCGGCTTACTGCCGAATCCATAGGCCGAGAGGCGGGTATTTTTCGTGATGGAGACCATATCCTTACGGGCGAAGAAATAGATTTGATGTCTGAAGATGATCTTTTGGCTAAACTTAAAAACACAACTATTTTTGCTCGCGTTACGCCCGAACACAAACTAAGGATAATCGAATTGTTTAGGAAGCGCGGTGAAATAGTTGCCATGACTGGAGACGGGGTCAACGATGCGCCTTCTTTGGTTGCGGCCGATTTGGGCGTGGCTATGGGCCAAATCGGAACCGAAGTCGCCAAAGAGGCAAGCGATCTGGTGCTTCTAAATGATGATTTTACCGGCATAGTTCGCGCCGCCGAAGAGGGAAGAAGCATTTACAAAACAATCAAAAAGGTAATTCTCTATCTTTTTTCCACCAGTCTTGGTGAAATTTTGGTAATAACCACAGCAATATTTTCCGGCTACCCTCTACCTCTTCTTGCGACTCAAATCATCTGGCTAAATTTTGTTACAGACGGTTTTTTGACTATTGCTCTGGCCATGGAGCCGAAAGAAGGCGTTTTGATGAAGGAGGCATTTAAAACTCCGAAGAAGTGGATTGTTGATAAGTTGATGGCGGTAAGGATGATGTCGATGTCTATTCCCATGGCTCTCGGAACTTTTTGGGTTTTTCTGGATCACATTGATCTTTCTTCAGAATTAGGTATTGCCAAAGCTCAAACCATGGCTCTGGTTACGCTCGCCGTTTTTCAGTGGTTCAATGCTTGGAATTGCCGATCGGAAAACAAGTCGGTTTTCCGGATGAATCCTTTTTCAAATCCGTCTCTGGTGGCGGCAACATTTATCGTTGTAGCACTCCAGATTTTTGCTCTTGAAAATTCTTTTATGCAGAAAGTTCTCCACCTCGTTCCTTTGTCGCCCAAAGATTGGCTCTATATTGTTCCAATAGCCGCATCGGTGGTTTTAGTAGAAGAAATCAGAAAATTTTTTTACAGAATAAAGTTTAAAACTGAAGAATAATATGAAGTATTTGGGAATTGATTTTGGAAGTAAAAGGGTNGGTATCGCAGTCTCTGATGAGACTAATACCCTTGCTTTCCCTCGTTGTGTTTTGGAAAACAACAAAAAACTCTTGGAGGAAGTTTGGAAAATAGCCAAAGAAGAAAATGCCGAAAAAATAATTTTGGGCGAATCAAAAAACTTCAGAGGAGAACCGAATCCGATAATGCGTGAAATAGAAAAATTTAAAAAAAATTTGGAAGAAAAATTTTTGAAAGAAAGATTTCCCACTGAAATATTTTTTGAACCAGAATTCATGACTTCTTCCCAGGCAGAACATCTACAGGGCAAAAACCGTCTCCATGACGCTTCTGCCGCCGCGATTATCCTCCAATCTTTCATAGACAAAAATTGATTGTGATATAATTTCTGCATGAAGTTCGAGCGCGTTTTAAAATATTTTCCTTTACCGCAATTTGTTTCTCCTAGGCACATCGGCATGTCCTTTTCTAGCTCAAGTGTAAAGGCAATGTTTCTTGATGGTTCAAACACAAATCCTGAAATAAAAAGCATAATTATTCCGCTAGAGAAGGGTGTAATCTCTGACGGAAAGATAGAAAACCTCAAAGAGCTCGCCACAAAAATTTCCGAGATAAAAAAGTTTTTTTCCTCGGAATCTTTCGTGTCGTTTGCTATTCCGGACGAGCTAATCTATCTATTTAGGACATCCGCCCCACTTGCGAAGGGGAGCAGTGTCACCGAAGCTTTGGCGTTTTCCATAGAAGAAAATGTGCCACTTCCTCTTTCCGAAACCATATTTGATTTTGAACCGCTAGGAGTCCGTCAGTTGGGCTCCGAATACGGAGCGGATGTTGTAGTGGCCGCGTCGGTAAAAAAGGAAGTTGAAAAATTTTCGGAAGCAATCAAGCTTGGAGGCCTCAACCCTGCAGGTGCAGTGCATGAATCTCAAGCTATAGCCAACGCTCTAATGCCGAAAAATTTTTCCGGATCCGCCTGTATTGTTCACGCAAGAAAAGACAGGATTGGAATTTATCTGGTGAGAAATTCTGCGGTCATCTTTTCGACTCTAAGATATGTATATGAAGGGACTTATGAGCATAATTTTCTTGATGAGTACGACAAATTTCTCGAGTATTCCTCAAGGTATGAAAAAGAGGAGAAGTCGCCCATAAAAATAGTATTTGTTTGCGGGGAATTTGAGTTTGCCCAAAAAACTGTAGAGTCGGTTTCCAAAAAAGATTTATCAAAAAGAGAAGTAAAGCTCGCAAATGTCTGGTCAAATGTGCTTGAGATAAATGAAAAAACCCCAAGTTTGAGCTACGAGGAGTCGATAAATTTTGCTGGGCCGGTCGGAGCGGCGCTTTCAAATACTTTATAAATAATGCGTGCAAAATGAATCTCTTGCCACAAACAGATAAAGATGCGATAAGACACGGCCTTAAGTTGAGGTTTATTATTGTGGCAAATGTTTTTATTTCTGTGTCGATGATCATCGGGACCATCATGCTCCTGCCACCGTTTTTTTTGACCAAGGTCCAATTCGACAACGCGGTTTCGGATAATTCTTCAACAAGGGTCGAAGACGCAGAGTTGACAAAATCTTACCTTTTGATTCCAAACGAAATAGAGTCTAAATTGGAGCTTATGGGAGAAGCAATGACAAAAACTTCCGCTCTGGATGTTTTTTCAAAAATAGTCTCGCCCATCTCTTCGGAAATAACTTTAAAATCCATTACTTTTCGAAGGCAAGCGGAAAAATCCAAACAAAACATGAGCGTCGTTATATCGGGGATTTCTAAAGACAGAGAGTCTCTGGTTGATTTCAGCGATGCCTTAAACAAGTTGGAGGGTTTTGAATCGGTCGAGGTGCCGGTCGGGAGTTTTACCAAGGATAGAGATGTTCCTTTCTCAATGAACCTTACTATAAAAAACGAGTCTAATTAGAACAGAAACAATATGAAAAATTGGATTCCTAAAAAAACTCTAATCATTGCTTCGTCTGTTGCAGCGGGATTGTCAGTGGCCATCTATGTTTTAGGACTGTTTTTGGTGAATTCTGAAATAGCTAAAATTGAGACCTATTATGGTGACTCTGAATCGAAGCTAGGGAGAGAAAAGAGAGTTGCCGCGATAAAAACCGCCTCGGAAGCTTACAAGGAAGAGATTGATGTGCTCCGCAATTTTTTCATCGAAAAAGGAGATGAGGTTAAATTTATAGAGACAATAGAAGAAGCCGCAAATGTTTCTGGTTTAAAGTTTGAAATTAGCGCTCTTGATGTCAAATCCGATCAGCCCAAATCTACAAAAGAGGATGTTGTGGTAAGGATGAATGTAGAAGGNGGTTGGCAGGAGACGATGATTTTTTTAGAAAAAATCGAGAAAATGACTTTTGGGGTTTTGGTTAGAGAAATNAGTTTGGACGCCAAGTCTTTAGGTGTTTGGTCNGGCTTTATAGAATTCGTAGTTTTTAGGAACAAATAAAATGAATTTTTTTAAATTTAAAAAAAATAAAATTCCTTCCGTCGAGTCGGCAAGGCCNCCGATTTTCAATGATGCCAAGTGGTGGACCGTGATCCTCANCATTTTCTTTGTCATTTTGTTTGCCACTACGATAGCGGGTTTCAGANTGTTCCATTNGGTCTATACCGAAAGCTACAAGAANGACATTTCGGNGATAAGCGCNGATGAGGCAATAAGCGCAACAAAGCTCAAAAGCTTGGTTGACAAGCGCATAGAGCTTCTCGACAAAAAAATAACTTTGCCCAACGACCCTTCGATGTAAAACTTATCTCAGCGCAGTATTCTTGAATTAGTCCGAACGCATTTCGCCGCCTGCGGCGGCGAGGAATTCCCCCGCGAAAATTCGGAGAGGCGGCGGAGCCGCACTCCTGACAATTTCAAGTTTTTCTTTGGCAGCAAATTCTTATCGGAAAGTTACCGCAATACTATCAGCAACTCCGTCTTTTCCGATTACAGAAAGATATCCTTCGGTGCCTCCAAAAGTGTCTTTGGACAATATTGTTCCTTCAAAAATCATTCTTCCATCAGCAGATCGATTCTGTGTTGAAAGTAATTTTCCTGTGGTAACATCTTTTCTTTCTGTTGATCCGGGAACGAACACCCAAATTTTAGTTTGTAGTGTGCCGTCAGAAAGAGTTGCATCTTCGCGAACATACGCTTGCACCACAAATGGAGACTTGGTCACAATTGTTGAATTAGTCAACTGATTGGCAATTGTAATAGGCCTTCGATTATCAAGAAGGGGCAACTTTTGAGACTGTTGAGAAAGTGGAATACCCATTTTTTGATAGATTTCTTGTGTGGCTTTATTGCCTTCTTCTGTTGCACTTCGTACGTCTATTTCATTCCAAGTTTTTATGACCCAAAAGGATAATGACATTATTATTAACGAGATTATCAGAGAAAAAAATGCTTGCTTCAGACGATTTTCTTTCGAAAGAACAAATCCTAAAATTCCAAAAATGATAGGAATTAGAACAATACCAATAATAAAATAAAAAATACCAACACCTATGCACCCAAAACCTTCACAACGAAATCCAGGGACTTTTTGCAAAAGACTAAAATGCGTGAAAAAGATAAAAAAAGTACCAACAATTATTGAAAAAACTAACGTTAAAATATTTTTTCTCATATTTTTAAAATATCCTTATAATCAATTTTTCTTTATGATTAAAAAATTTTCTTCCTCCAATTGTAACACAAGCTTTTTTCTGATACCATGCTGAAGATCAAATCTCGTGAAACCAGATTATCAGATTTTAAATTTAGTAAATTTGTGTTATAAATGTTCTAAGAGCGCGATTAGCTCAGTTGGTACGAGCAACCCGCTTACACCGGGAAGGTCGCAGGTTCGAGCCCTGCATCGCGCACAAGTTATTGTGTCTATTTGTCCTCCCGAAGGGAATCGAACCCCTATTAGAAGGTTAGAAACCTTCCGTTCTATCCATTGAACTACGGGAGGAACTGAAAATTTGTTGCACGCCAATTTTCCAGCCCACTATCTTTCTGAACAGATCTTTGTCGCTAACAATTACCGAACAAGTTCCATTATACAATATATTTTTCCTTTGTCCTAGAGATGTCTGCTTAATGTAAGGTTTATAAAATTGCCTTTTAGGCAAGCCGGCTATTTTTGACCAATATTCAATGATATCTTTTCTGCAATGTAAGGTGTGCATGTGTATATGAATTCTAAACTTTTTTTCTGGTACTTTACATATCTCGCGAAGCCATCTCATTATTAAAGCAATCATTTTTTCGTCTGAATTGGAGAACTTAACGCTCTCAGTTGAATTTTTGGCTCCTTCTGCCCAATAAAGTGCCATACCCACTAAAAAGAGAGGATTGTGTTTTAAAAAACACACTTCTTTTATTGCTGATTTTATAATATTGCTGGTTTTTTTAATTCTAGCGGCTACTTTTCTCTTAGCTACATCATATATGGCTCTTTCCGCCTTATTTAGAAGGCGGTTTTTTTGATCATCCGTAAGTTCTATTTCTCTCAACCAAATGCTCAATGTGGACTTGGAAACCTTCATATGCTTCAAAATCTCTTTATAACTAAACCCTTTTTTTCTAAGTTTTTGAGCTCTTATTTTTTCTTTGAATTTCATAGATTTGTATAGGAATATTGTATCATATAACACATTGATATCAGTTCGTTTTTGTGGATATGATACACTTACTTGGTATGCAAATAAAAATCATATATGAAGACGAATTTGTGCTGGGTCTGGACAAGCCAAGTGGCCTCATGGTGCACGGAGATGGGCGAAGTAAAGAAAAGACTTTGGTTGATTGGTTGAACAAGAAATATCCCGAACTTGTCGAAGTGGGGGAACCGCAGACTTTGCATCCGCCAACTGGCGGAGGAGAGATAATAAAAAGACCGGGTATTGTGCACCGGCTTGACCGAGAGACAAGCGGAGTTATTTTGGTAGCCAAAACGCAAGAAGCGCATCAATTTTTAAAAGAACAGTTTCAAAATAGAAAAGTGGAAAAAATTTATAATGCAGTGGTGTGGGGAAATTTTTTAGAAGATAAAATGAGTGGAGTCATCGACAAACCGATAGGCAGAAGTGCGAGTGATTTTCGGAGGTGGTCAGCCGAGTTTGGGGCGAAGGGGGAATTGA
>C687J35174_10010147_pt1 | contig 11731 bp, 9 predicted proteins | sample RifCSPhighO2_01_FD_35174 | JGI IMG/M metagenome (IMG submission 35174) | reverse complement strand
AACTTATAATTAAACTAATTGAATAAAATTCGGTTCATCAAATCTGTGATTACAAAGCGTGGGATTCCCTGAAGATTTAAAACCAAGAGTATTACACCATATAATATGCTTCTTGTCAAGTACGCAAAAATGGGGCATTGACATGTCCTATATTATATGATATCCTCACTTTCACAAATCTGATACTGCCTAACTATATCGTAGTACTACAGTATCATTTTTTATTATGAAGAACTTTATTTTTTCTTTATTTGCTTCTTCATTATTGTTTTTAGTAATTGGCACTTCTGCAAGCGCTGATACATCTTGCCAGCCTATATATGGCGGAGGGCAAACCTGTGTACAGGTTGGAAACGTATTTATAAATAAAACCGTTTTAAAACCAGGATCAAGCGATTTTGTAGATAATCTTGGAATAAATGATCCAAAATATTCACCTGCTTCAAATGTCACCTTTCATATTACAGTAACCAACAACGGCGGGGATACTGTTTCAAAAGTTACAGTAAAAGACGTTCTTCCTCAATTTGTAAGTTTTGTCTCAGGACCTGGAAGTTTTGATTCAAACACAAAAGTTCTAACTTTTGATGTAGGAAATTTGGCAGCCGGAGAATCAAGAACATTTACCATTGCGGCAAAAGTAGCCGATGCGGACAAGCTTCCTTCAAATCAAGGCATTACTTGTGTTGTAAACCAGGCGATGTCTACTGCGGATAATAATCAGCAAAGTTCTGATAATTCACAGTTTTGTATAGGAAAACCAGTTCTTGGAGAGACAACCAAAGGAGGACTCAAAGTATTTCCTTCACAACCCATTACTAAAACTCCTGCTACAGGACCTGAAATGCTTGGTCTTTTGGGACTTATTCCAAGCGCCATTACAGGATTTTTTCTAAGAAAGAAAACCTCAAGCTAATATCTAGTGACTAGTTGCTAGTTGCAGGCTTAGTGTATTTCTCCCTCGATAATCTTATGACCTTTTCCCTATTTTGCGTTGCGCTTTTTGGAAGCGGCAGTGTTTGGCATAAGAATGGCGACTGGGTTATGTTATCTATTGCCAGTTTTATAATTGCTTGATAATTGCCTAATAGCAGAAGATCTTCTGCCTTAAATCTTTCCCCAAATTCTTTTCCTACGTAAGCTGAGTCCTGTGCGCCTATGATAAACGACATCATGGTTCCGACATTGCCGAAGATGGCAGCCCGAACGTCCTCAGGAACCTGGGAAATATACTGATTGGCCAGAATCAAGTTAAGACGGTATTTTCTTGCTTCGGACAATATTTTGATAAAACTTGTCGTGGCAAAGTTTTGGAACTCATCTACATAAAGGTAAAAATCGCGCCTCTCCTGTTCTGGTATGGAAACTCTATTCATCGCCGCAAGCTGAATTTTGGTAATTGTCATAGCGCCCAAAAGCGCCGCATTATCCTCCCCTATTCTTCCTTGCGATAAATTCATAATCACAATTTTCCCCTCGTTCATTATCTTCTCAAGATTTACGGTTGACTTAGGATGTTTGATAATATTTCGCATCAGGTGTGAGGATGTAAACTGCCCAACCTTATTTAGAATTGGAGAGATTGATTCACTCTTGATACGCGGGTGCATATTGTCAAACTCATTCACCCAGTAGTTTCTAAGCACTCTATCTGTCATTTGCCCCACGACTCTTCTTCGAAACGCATCATCTGTCAAAATATCCTGTACCATCAGAAGAGTCGCATCAGGCAGGCTTATCACGGAAAGCAATGCGTTTCTTAAGATATACTCAAGCCTTGGTCCCCACGTGTGGCCGTATAATTTATGGAAGATGGCGACTATCCCTGATACGACAAGTTCTTTCTGCTCGGGATTATCAACCGTGAGAGGATTTAGAGAAAAAGGATGAGCGGCATCGGCGGGATCAAGATAGACAACATCGTTGACTCGAAATGATGGAATGTAATTTAGAATTATCTCGCTAAGGTCCCCGTGCGGATCTATAATACAAAGCCCCTTTTTGTTGCGAATATCATTTATAGCCATATTAGCAATAAGAGTTGATTTTCCGGTTCCGGTTTTTCCGATTAAATAAAAGTGTTTTCTGCGATCCGTTGTCTTTATGCCAAAGTTTGTTACTTTATTTTTGAATTCTGTTGCGGCGAAAAAATTAGTCTCATCTTTTTCCTCAGGAGTCAAATATTCTACAACCGGCAGATTTTCCGGAGGTTCAGAGAGTATGGTCTTGTGCCAGGAAATATTATGCAAGGTGGTAAATTTCTGGGTTGGAAAATGGAAAAAGGTAGAAATTTCTCCCACATTTAAGATCTGTCCTCCCGGAATAAATCTCTTATTTCTCTTAATAAATCCATTGATCAACCTGCTTTTCTGCCAAAGAAGAACGCGCCTATAGCCAAGGCTGTTTCCGGAAGGATTATTGAAAGAGGAAAAACTATTGGCCATCTCATAGAGAAGCTGAAGTCTTCTTTCTTTTGAATGTGAGGAAACCACAAGTCTTATGGCAGTTTTAAATCCGTTGAGACTAATTTTTTCCATAATTACCTTCGAATATGGATTGGTGTGGGTTACTCCGGCTGAGTCTTTATTCTTGACAGTTGCAATTCTTTCTCCTTTTGTCTGCCAGGAATTCCCAACCGGCACCAAAACAATTTGAATCCAAGCCTTATCTTCTTTCTGTGCCTTTGAAAGAACAGCCAGAAGTGATGACATCGGATCCACGTCTTTGAAATCTTTATAGGTTTTGATCGGATAAATATGGCTTGAAACAAGTTTCATTTGCGCCAGGGCAAGTAAGGATGAATCAGATAAAACATCAGGAAGAGGATCTTTGACTTTGGTGATCAGGGCCTTTGGGTATTGGGAAACCAGTTGGGATTCTATAAAAGTTGCCAGAGTAGCAGGCGCTGAAATATAGAAATGAATTGTCTGATCGATTACGCCAATTTCAAGCGTGATCGGAATCGCAAATGAAATAAGATTTAAATAACGCTTCTTAAGTCCAATAAGACTTGAAAGAAACTGCACCATCGCCTCTGGTGTTTCTTCTCCGGTCCTTGAAGTCTTTATCTCAAGCAAGACGCGATCAAATTGATTCTGCATAATTAATTTAATAATTTAGCTTCTCTTCAATCTTAAATCTTTTAAAAATTTTTTACAACTGGCACTGGTCAAAATTCCTCTTAAATCCTATAGGAAAATTAAATGGGACTTATGTTCAATTGAGTTGACAAAGCCTATAATATTTGATACAATCGCGAGACTTTTTCTCACTTTACCCAAATTGCGGGTATTTTGTGCTGAAACAGTACGCTCTTAAGGAGATTTGCTCCGAAAGGACAGTTCTCTTTTTGAGACGCACATTAACAAGGTATGCAGATTAAGTTACGCATTTATGCGTGACGCAATCCTCCAAAGACTGCTCCCTGAGCCGCAGTTCAAACGAACTAAGGCCGAAGAGTAAAGTCTGGAGGATAACAACCCAATTTTAACCTATAAAGGGGGTTCAATGTTTACAAAGTGGTACCTAGCTGTAAGCGAGTACATGGCGGAAAACCCAGAAATCTTAGGACTGCTTGGTTTCATAGCCATGTGCGCCCTAGGATTGGCATTCGCCTACTTCGTCTATCACTAGCCTTCGCGGCAATCGCGTCTAACGCGACAAAAGCGAAGAGACCTCTGAAAGGAGAAATATCGGATGTGAACGGGAAAGTGAAGCCAAAACAACCGAATAAGGCGTCCAACTTCGGCAAGCGCAGACGCAGGCACGTCCGCGACAACAACATGCGAGATCGTTCACGATCTCTGATCCGACCTAAGGAGGCGAGAGCTTTAAGCCACTATCGGTAAGTCTAGCCTTTGCAGTCAAAAGCTGTGAAGAGTCCTAAGGAGGACGAAAGTGATTAAATTGCTCTTCATCGGCTTTGTGTCGATGATCGTCATACTCGTAATGACTGTTCTGACGAACAGTCAGGCGCGAGCAGACGGCGTGGTCAACTGGACCGGCAACGGCTGGCCAAATCCCACTTGCTCGTCGTCTTCCACAACGATGTTGTGGATTTTCACGACAGGGGGCAACGACTCGGTAACGGCTGCCGATCTTACGGTCAACGGCACCGATTACGGCGCCATGACCCAAATGGGTCAAGGATCGTGGCATCTCACAATCGCTTACCAGGACATGACCGGCGGAACTGCGAGTGTCGCCTATACGGGCGGTCTCGGAAACGGGAATTCTGTCCTGACAATATCAGGATGCGACGAAGGCGGGTTTACACCCAGCCCGAGTCCGACACCATCGCCGAGTCCTAGTCCGACCCTGACGCCCACACCGATTGTGACGTCAAGTCCAACTCCGACACCGAGTCCAACGCCAACGGCTACACCAACGGTCACGCCTACAGCGAGTCCGACGCCGACACCGACTCTCATTCCGCCGTGGAGTATGACTCCGTTCCCTTCAGGAACGCCTAGTCCGACTCCGACGCCAATAGAGTCTTTCCCGCCGAGTCCGAGTCCGACACCGGAAGTCACGCCATCGCCAACACCGGCGGCAAGCGGAACGCCTACGGTTATACCGAGTCCGGGAAGCTTCCCTCCTACAGGGGGACCACCCGGAAACCAGGGAAAGACCGAATGGCCTGTCCTACTCGCGGGGATCATCCTAGCTGGCGCAATGGGGACATGGCTGACGGTAGCCTACCGACGGCGCTGAACACCAACAACCCAGCCCAGCCTTCATGGCCAAAAGCTGTGAAGAGAAAGTCATGGAGGTAAAGACATGACTGAGACCAACGGAAAACCGAATAAGGGATTTCTGAAACGGAGGGCTACTATCGTCTTCTTGGTCGGACTCGGTTGTTTAATCGCCGCCGCGATGATCATCCTTCCCATCCTAGCGATAGTTGGCGTCTTCGACAGCGACGACGACAACAGCGCCGGCAAACCCACAGCAGGTCAGGCGGACACGTCCGACAACGACCAGATCGTCGGCATCTGCAAGGTGATCAACGACTACCCGCTCGAACTCCTACAGGAGATCTCGACATCGGGAAGCCACATCCGCGTCCAGTATTGGAGTGACGGAACACCCGGCGAGAAGGAAACCTTCCTTCCCGCAAGCGCGGCAGACGGCGGCAGATTCAACCTTGCTCAACCGCTAAAGGGGCACGTCTGGGAATTCCAGGGATGCACCGACCAGCAGATGAGAGCAGACGCGGACGCCAGCACCCAGCGGCGCCTACTAGGTCATGCGGATAACCGCGGATTCGTTGACTGGACATGCACAGGGCTTTTCATCCCCTCACAGGGAACTCAGCCGCCTGCGTGTAACAGCTCAGCGACTACGTCGGTCTCACCGAACAACGGCGGCACGTCTTACGTCGTAGCAGCCCCTGCGCCCGCACCGGCAACCCCCGCATCAGTTCAACAGAACTGCGACGGAGCTACCGACAAGCATAACCCAGTCCTAGGTCAGGCATGGACGCCTCAAGGCGAATTCCGAGTCCTGAACTTCTGGACGAACGAACCTGGTCAGGACCAGACGCTTCGTAAGCTCATGCTGAGCCCAAGCGACCAAGTGTCCCTCCTCGGAGGAGGCGACTCAACGGCATGGCCGGCAAACTGTCAACAGGCAGCTCAAGACGGGTTCAATGCGAACCCTAACCCGCCGACCACGCTCGACGAGCTTCGCGGCCGCGGCCTAGTTCGGTAGTCGACAATGCCTGAGGGCATAGTAGAGTCTTTCCCTCCTTTCAAGACGTCTACCTAGACATGCCCTCGTTCTGGGCTGATTCCGAGGCGGTGTCAAACCCCCTTCACCGTCTCATTTGAGACAATTTAATAGCAAAGGCAACTTTGCAATAAGCTCGAAAGAGGCTTCTTACGATGAGAGGACGGGTAGCTCCGTTATCAGCTCCCCTTCGGGGGTTTCTCAATCAGTTGGGACGCTGATGCTTGTTGCTTAAGAAGTGACAAGATGTTTTCGATCCGAAAGATCGTAAACCGTCCCGTTTGGGGTAAAATCTAGCAATTGCTAGTGAACCCCGGGGTTGCCTTTCGGAAATTCGCTGATAAAAGTTAGCATTCCGAAAGGACCCAAGCGCCAAAAAGCGCACTCTGCAGGGATCTGATTCTGTTTTGTTTTCAGCATTTGCGCTGATTTTCAAGACTGATCATGTAGATCCCCTTCGCAGGGTTTCTGCATACCGTCCCCCCCAGTCCACAAAGATTTGTGGCTTGAGGGGGATTTTAAAAAATGAAAACTAACAATTTAAAATTAAAAATTAAAAAAGATGCCAAACCCCTGGTTTCTGTTGTCATGCCTGTTTTCAATGCCGGAGAATTTCTTACAGAGGCAATCGAAAGCATTCTTCATCAAACTTACAAGAACTTTGAATTTATTATCGTTGACGATTGCTCAACTGACGGATCATGGAATGTAATTAAAAGCTACAAAAAAAAGCATCCCACAAAAATAAAGACAATTAGGCTAAAAAAGAATTTAAATAGAGGCGGCGATTCTTGTGCCAATCTTGCAATTAAAAGAGCCAAGGGGAAATACATAGCCCGTATGGATGCCGACGATATTGCGGTAATTGATAGACTTGAAAAACAGGTTAAATTTTTGGAAGAAAATCCCGATATCTTTCTGGTTGGCTCAAGCGCTCATGTCATTAATGCCAAAAATATTATAATCGGAGAAAAACTTGAACCTCAGAACCATAAAGATATTTATAAATCTTATGCGAGATTTCATCCTGTTATTCATCCAACATCTATGTTCAGACGTCTTATTGACAAGAAAAAATTCTTTTATCAAATTTCCTATAGCGCCAACAACGACTACCACACTTTTTTCAAGCTTATTTGCACCGGTTTTAAATTCGCAAACCTTGAAGAAAAGCTGATCTATTACAGAATCCACAGCGGAAATGATACATTCATAAATATAAAAGATAAATTTATGAATACTTTAAAGATAAGACTTAAAATGTTTTTGCGCTATAACTATAAACCGTCTCTAAAAGACGTATTTACTAGTCTTGTCCAGTCAATATTGCTATTTCTCCTTCCTGAGCGAATTACAAAAGATTTATATCTAATCTCAAAAGGGATAATAAAATTTAAAGATTTGATGGTTCCTTTACAGAGACTTATTTCCTTTTCTGTATAATTTAATTATGATCTATGTAATTCTTCTGATCTTGCTTGAAGTTTTTCTTTTTTTTACCAACCACACCCCTCACACATTTTTAATCGGATGGGACAATGTGATGCCTGAGTTCAATATCTGGCTGAATCTTCAGCGCTCACTCTTTGGAGTATGGCAGGACTACAGAGGACTTGGAGTTCTCGATGGCATGGCTCAAACCGCAAATCTATTTCATACTATTTATATTTTCCTACTCTCTCTCGTTCTTCCTCAGGAACTCTTACGATATGTATTTATCATGCTTACTCATCTTCTCGGAGGAATAGGATTCTTTGTATTGGCTTGCTACCTTTTCAAAGGTGAAACAAATAAAATTGGCAACAAGGCTTTGTGTCTTGCAGGAAGTTTATTTTATATGTTCAATCTTGGAGTAATCCAAATGTACTTTGCTCCCCTTGAGGTTTTTGCTGTTCACTTTGCGGCACTTCCATGGCTTGCGTTATTTATAACAAAAGCTCTAAAAAAACCAACTCCCAGGAATTATTTGATACTTTTTCTTGCTTCTCTTTTGACAAGTCCTCAAGGATTTGTCCCCACGGTATTTTTGGTATTTCTTATTCTTCTGGGAATGCTTTGCCTTTTCCATGTTATCAAAACCGGTCAGGTTAAGGTTGGACTTACGGTAATGTTAATCTCGATTTTGGCAAATGCATTCTGGCTTCTTCCCTATTCCTACAGTGCCATAAAAACCCAATCAGAAATAAGAAATACCAGAATAAATCAATTTTCATCTGAGGAGATTTTCTACCGCAATAAGGCTCATGGGGATCTCAAAAGCGTATTAACGCTTAAGGGGTTTATGTTAAATAGTGTTGAATATGATCAATTCCAAAATAAAGATATAATATTTATGAATCAGTGGTATAAACATTATAATTCTCTCCCTTATCAACTTCTTTTTTTTATTTTGCTGATCGTCACACTTATTGGTTTTGTAAGAGCATTTGTAAAAAGCCAGCTCACCTTATTACCCTATGCGCTTTCTATGCTTGTAGCGTTTATTTTTCTTGTAAATAATACTATCATTCTTGAACAAATAAATGGACTTCTAAGAGGGGCTATCCCCATTCTTGGAGAGGCATTAAGATTTCCTTTTACCAAATTTATCATACTTTTTGCCCTCTGCTTTTCGCTCTTCTTAACTTATGGGCTATTACTTATTGCAAAATGGGTAAAGATAAAAGGATCGGGCATGTTTTTAGCGGGTGCGGCCTATCTTGTGATTTTTTACCTTGCTTTTCCTGTTTTCCAGGGAAACTTTATCTCCCCTCTTTTAAGAATTAAAATCCCCTCGTACTATAATCAGGCTTTTTCCTATTTCTCTTCTAAAAATGACAACGGTAGAATCGCAGTTTTTCCAGTGAATACAATGTGGAACTGGCAATACAGAAATTGGGGAAACAGAGGATCAGGTTTTTTTTGGTATGCAGTGCCTCAACCTATAACGGAACGCGCGTTTGATCCTTGGAGCCTCTATAATGAGCAATTTTTCAATGAAATTTCAAACGCTGTTAACACGCAAAATAATAATCTTTTGGGAGATGTAACCGCAAAATACAACATAAAATATATACTAGTTGACACCACTATTCTTAACTCCATAACCCGCTCTCCCATAAATTACGACAGTCTTCAAAGATTTATTGAAGAGGCCGATGTGATCTCAAAAAAGAATATATTTGGGAAGCTTATTGCTTACGAGCTTAAAAATAACACTACACCTGTTTTTGCGATAAATAATCCAACCCGTATCTCCCCTTCTTCAAATCATCAAAAGGACGACCTTATTTATGAAAATTTAGGCAACTACGTTCTTGACGAGGAAACTGCTAGTGTTTCATATCTGATGCCATCTTTTTTTACGGGGAAGCTTCAGGAAGACTTAGAGTTTGAAGTCAAAGAAGATAAAGAAACAATAGCCATTACTCCTAAAAAAACTTTTCCATCTTTTTCCGGGAAAAATGCTGTTTTAGAAATCCCATCGTTATTCTCTAACGAATTTCTTATTCCCGTAGAACTAAGAACCTCAGGAGGAAAAGTCAGCATTTCTGTCCTGTACCCTGCTATTTATTTAAACGGTAAAAAAATGGAAGTTAAAGAAAAACCATTTGAAATTACAACTAGCTTTGAAAAAGTGTCCCACGTTACATTTGGTGATATAGATTATTCAGTTCCATTTGAGAATGGAGTCGTTAGGTCCTATATTCTGAACAACTATCCTAACAACATAAGATTCGGAGATGGGACACGCGGAGAATCAATTCTGATAGATACCAGAAACATCATCGTCTCACCCTTTTTGATACCCATCAAAGAAGAAAAAATTGGTAAAGTAAAAATTGTAGTAAATAAAATAAAAGGGCCTTTTGGGTTTGATAATATGCTTTCGCAAAACTACGATCTTAAAAGAAATGTTGGTGGATTTGATTTATATCCGGATAAAGTAATTGCGAATGCAAAAAGAGCTAAAAGTAACGCTGTTCTTGAAGCTCAGGGAAATTCATCAGCAGAATTATCTTTCTACAGAGACAATCTATTTCATCAAGCATCGTATATTTTATTTGCAGAAAGTAAATATAAGTCGGGGCTCCCTGTAAATTTCTACATAGACAATACCTTTCAGAATAGACCTGAAGTCGAAACAAAACTCTCTAAGGATAATAAGGAAAATGTTATTGTGATTCCGAAAACTGAGGAAGTATTTCAAGGATATGGTTTTCACTTTGTAGTAAAGTCGGTTGGGGTTGAAAAGGCAGAGGCAAACATCACTAGAGTAGCTTTGTATCCTTTTCCGGAAAACACAATCAGAAATATAAGAATTCTTCAGGATATATCTCCTGAGTCGATAGCCAAAAATACATCCGAAACTCCTATTGAATTTAACAAAATCGTACCCTCTCTTTATACTGCTGAAACCCCAAAGCAAGGTTCTGCGCTTGTACTATCACAAGCCTATGATAAAGGATGGAAAGCTTATCAAATAAATGGAAAGTCTAATTTTATAAAACTTACCTTACCATTTATTTTTGGTAAAGAAATTAAAAACCATGTTTTAGTCAATAACTGGGCAAATGGCTGGCAAATCGGTCAATCATCAATGGTAAATGGTCAATCGTCAATTGTTATCCTATATCTCCCCCAGTATCTAGAGTATTTTGGCCTCTCTTTAACGACTGGGGCTCTGGTTTTTCTTCTTTTAAGGTTGACACAAAATATTAATTTTGGTAAACTTAGAATATCTAAAAATTCCCCGCCAGATGCGGGACAAACTGCCCTCATGAATCACTAAATTGCCCCAAGCACTTAAATCCATGACAAAAAATAAACCATTAGTTTCTATTATTTTGCCCGTTCATAACTCAGAAGAGTTTCTTTCGGACTGTCTATCAAGCCTGATTAAACAAAGTTATAAAAATATTGAAATTATAGCTATTGACGATGATTCGTATGATAATTCATACAAAATCCTACGCTCCTTTGCCAAAAAAGATAAACGTATCCGCGCAATGCACAATATCAAACGTTATGGCGCTTCAATTACCCTAAACAGACTTATTAGAAAAACAAAAGGAAGTTTTATCGCTTTTATGGACGCAGAGGACGTAAGTCTTAAGGATAGAATAAAAAAACAATTGAATTTTCTTATGCAAAATAGCGATGTAGTAGCAGTAGGCGCACAATGCGTATTTATCGAAGGAAAAAATAAAAGAATAGGCAAAAGTAATTTCCCAAAACATAACCAGGATATATACCAATCTCCGCTTCACGGTGTATCCATGCAATTTGAAACAATCATGATAAATAGAAATCTTTTGCCAAAAGACGTGCTTAAATTCAATACCAAGTCAAAAACTTTTATTTATAGTGATGTTTTTCTGAAGCTGCTCCCCTACGGAAAGGTTTCAAACCTTGATGAATATCTCCATTACCACAGAAACCATCCGAATGAATATTTTAGTGATTTGAGGAAAAATCCGGCATCATTTATCAAGCTTTGGATTAAATCAAAAGCTTTATATAATTATAACTCCCCCTTTCGTTCATTTTTTGCCCCTTTCATCAAAACAGCCTAGATAGCCACTAGAAACTAGCCATTAGTAATTAGTTAAATGTCAATTGTCAAGTGTTAATTGTAAAATCAACAGGTTATCCACATTTTTCCGTTCAGTGAAAATTATCTTGCGATGACAACCTAAACTTCCGTATTTTTACTATGAGACTACAGATTTTTGTTACACTTTTAGGCTATAGGATTGACATACTTGACAAGGTGTGATAAAATGTTTTTGACTATGAAATTCTCTTTTTTTAAAAGTAAAAAAGCAGAAAGAAAAACAATCTCCGACTACAAACAGGAATTACTGGTAAAACAGGGAGGAGAGCAATTTAAATCTCTTGTAAAAAGAGGACTCTCGATACCAATAGCACTTTTATAAATTTGTAAGTATTGCAAAAAAAGAGCATCGCTTTCGTTACTCTTAATGATAACTTCAGGTACGATAAGCAATGCTCTTGCAAA
>C687J35174_10010140_pt1 | contig 11734 bp, 3 predicted proteins | sample RifCSPhighO2_01_FD_35174 | JGI IMG/M metagenome (IMG submission 35174) | reverse complement strand
GGGCATATAGCTCTCCGTCCTGGCTAAATTTTAGCTTGTAAAAGTCAAGTGATTTTTGCGCTGATGCCCTAAGCTCCGGATCCTGGCTTTCGGCGTTTCTAATCATTATCCACATAGAATTTATTCCATAGCCGCCTGCATCGATGCCGTTTCCAAATTTCTTTTCTTCGGTTAGCTGTGAATTATAAAGCCCATTGTAAAGTTGTGATTTTAATATTAACTTTTTCATATTTTCATTCATAGTTGTCCAAGGCTCACCCCTTCTTTTTGCAAGGCTCTCAAACACAGTGAAATCGCTATACGAAAGCCAAACTTCCTGGGCAGTCCAGATTGAATCTTTTCCTGATGAGCCGCCATATGGTGCAAGAAGCCCATCTTTTGTAATTGCAACTTTCTCAACTCCTAAAGACAGCCTGTCAATAAGTTGGGAGTATCGCAAATCGCCCCAATGTTTTTCTGCAATCAGGAGCGCCTTAATCGCACGCAAATCAGCATCGGATGCAATATTGCTTCCATCATCTTGCGGCATCTCTGAAGCGTTTAACCGCCACATCATGTAATTGTGATCTGGATGAATCATGTAAGTTTCCAAAAATACCAGTGCATTGTCAAATTCTTCTTTATTTTTACCTATCGCATTCCATAGAAGATAATAGCTTATTGCCTCACTGTTTGTATTATAGTCATAAGTGGATGTCCCGTTATTGTACAAAATATAAGTCAATCTAATGTGGCCATTTCGCTGCAGTAATTTTTTTGCAACAAATACTTCGGCTGTTTCTAGTTGCTTCTCATAATTTTTCTGCATGCCCTCAGGTATTACATCTCCAAAATTATGCTCTACCGGAGTCGGTTTCTCTTTTTGAATCAAACCTGAATTGGAAGCCAAATTAACCGAAACTCCAAAAACAATATAAACGACAACCATCCCTATCAAAAAATAAATTCTCTTTTTGGGCCAAACAAAGCTAGTCATTTACATATCACCATCGTTAAAGTTGATAAATTTTAGCGCTTTGATTTTTCGCTTAAGGCCGAATATAATAGCAAGACCTATAAAAACCATAACACTAACCCATGCGCCTATAACTATTGGCCTGCTGACGTGATAAACTAAATCAATATTGTAATCCCCTGATTGTTGTGGTGTAATAAGCATAAAATAAGGACCGAACGGCTCAACCTTAACTTTCTTATTGCCAATAGATGCCACAAAGTCCTTATCATAGGTCATTTTTACAACAACAGCAGTATCTATTTTCGCTTTTTTGACGAAGATTGAATAATGCTGGGGATCTTTCATTATCATGTTGGCATCAGCTGTATAAAATGATTCCAAAAGATTTACATACTCTGAAAGATAATAGATTTCACTTTTATCAATGCTCACAAACTCTTCATTATAACTTCCGCAATATTTCTCCTTAAAAAACACTCGGCATTTTGGCTGTAAAGATTGAACTTCTGCTGCCAATTTGCCATCAACCGCCTCGGCATACGACGCGTCTTCAAGGGGCACCTGAAAATATGAATATCTTGAATTATTGTTTGAATGAAAGTTTAGAGAGTTATTCATCCTGTACATTACAATCTTGTCCCTGTCGCCCTCCTCAGTATTAACATATAGCCTTTCTATATTTGCAGCCTTAAGATAAATAAGGCTAACATTTGCATTGTGATAACCCGAAGAAACTGAAAAGAGTTCGTCAGAATAAGGATTTGTTATGCCCTGTTCATAATAACCATAAGTTTGAGGTATATATGTAAATGAATTTCTTACAGCAAGGCTTTGGTCGGTGTAGGGAAAGCTGATGCGTCCCACAAATTTATCATTAATAAATTCTGGTTTTGAAAGTATAGAATCGCTTGTAATCCATTTGCTCTGCACATTATAAATAATAATTCCTGTTGCAAGCACAAATGCAGTAATCATGGTGTAATACATCACTTTCTTTTTGGAAGTGTTCGCTATATTTGAAAGGGACGCGACAAGAACTGCCCCTGCTATGATAAACTCTGGAATAATTCTGTGGTATTGGATCGAGCGTAAAATATTCATGGGAAAAATATTGTAATACTCCATGTAATAAAACAAAACCATTGTAGCAAGAACCAAAGTTAAGCCTGCTGCCAACTCATGATTATACAATTTTGGGGAGGCTATTTTTCTTTTTTCCCTGTAACTTATTATTGAAAATATTATAAGCAGAAAAAATGCAATCATAATTATTGGACCTGGGCCCTTCAGGTTGCCGGCATCGAAGAAAAAATCTTTCAACTCAATTATATTAGGTGGAACCTGGTAGTAAGGAAGATATTTAACCCCCATGTGGGCTCCAGAAGTTGCTTGCTTGTAAGTTATCTGGGGGAAAAACTGAACTGCGCCCAGAAGAATGCTGCAAAATACGAGCGCAAAAAACTGGAATAAGTAATGCTTATGCGCCAATTTTTCGTCGCGGTGTTTTCTTCTAACCATAATTGATAAAAGATAGATGCCCATTGTCATGCACAGGGAAAACCATAAGAGCGGATGGCATAAATATGAAATGCCAAGGACCGCAATTAGCCAAAACCTAAAGGGCTTCAGCGGGTTTTTTAGAAAAAGCAAGAGACCAAGAGGATACAGGAACAGGAATACTACAGTAATCGGCTCCCAACCATAACTTCTTAGACTTATGAAAGTGGATGATAAGATAAAAGTTGAGCAAAGGGCAGAAATCAAAATTCTTCTTGAGACTTTATAGCAGAGTAAAAATGTAAGATATGTAGCCAGAAGATGGCTAAATATTATTAAAATTATTGATGCTCTTGCGACGTCAAGACCTGTCAAAGAAACAACTGCCCAATGCAGAAAATAAAACCCGATTTGGTAGTACTTTAATAGAGGCATTCCTAAATACCAGTAAGGGTTCCAGTTAAAATTGGGAAAATTTTTAATAATATATTCAGTCTTCCATATATGGTTCTCCAAGTCCCATGCTCCGAAAGTGTGCAAATTTCCTTCATTAGTTCTCCAATCCTCGTTATCGTAAGTATCCGACATCCATGATTTTCCAAACAGGAGCTTGTAATCAAGTGCTAACCACACCATTGAAATAAATAATAATGCAAGCGCGATGCAAACCCACTTATAAGCGCCCTTTAATTGTCCTGGAGAATGTATCATCTCCTCGTCATTATAACCGTAATAATCACCCAATTGAAACACCTTTCGTGCCCAAGCGTGGTTTTTCATTTTTCTTTGGTAAATCGTATCCGACAAATATAATTGAGCTTGCAAGCATGACACTGTAGAATAAAAGCCAAATCGATACGGGAAGATAGGTCCTTATCTGCTGCATATCACTAGAAATTGCAGCATGGTATAATGCAAAAGTGCTAAATCCAAAGCATATTGCTGACAATAATAAGTTCCACTTTATTTTCCACCATCCTGATTGTGTCCTTTTTTTATTTGTTCTAATAAATCCCACATATCTTCCAAGGAGCACGTTTATTGCCGCCTTAATGTAAATAAACATGCTATTGGTTATCAGACTATACTGTAAGAATGCATCTGAAATTCTTATTTTATCATTGTCATTTCGTGCATGCTGTGAAAAATAAATCATGCTTATGCCGGTAACAACATTTAGAAATAAAAGCAGAAGCAATGTCGTTGGCAGCCATGTATGATGGGTTCCGCCCAATAGTAATGAAAGTATTGGAACTATCACATAAATTAAAGTTACAATACCTATGACCCACCATCCCAAAGTAAAAACTGTATGAATTTGCTGCCTTAGGTTAAATTTTCCAAACAAAATTTTTTTCCAATGCTCTCTTAAAATTGCCAGATTCCCATTTGCCCACCGGTACTGCTGTGATGAATATGCGACAAAATCTGGAGGCGCGTAGCCGTATACTAGTATTTTTGGAACATAAATGCCAAAGTATCCAACTGAATTCAACCTAAGGCCAAGCTCAATATCTTCCGTGGATGAGAAATACGAAAAGCCGTTTACAGACAAAAAGGCCGAAGTCCTTATAACAGCATTGGTTCCACAAAATGGCAACGCTCCATCGTGGGCCTTACTTACACATTGCGAATTATAAAAAATATCCGTTCCAATCTTAGCTGCCCTTTCCAGCGGCGTTGTGACATTAATAAAATGCTGAGGCGTTTGCACAAATCCGACGGAAATGTTGCTAAAGTAATCCATTACTTCCTCTAAAAATTTTGGCTCAGGAGCCTGATCTGAATCGAAAACCACAAAATATTCCTCTCTTACTGCATTTTTTATCGCATTGTTTATATTTCCTGCTTTAAAGCCAGTCCTGTCACTCCTTCTTACCAGCATACAGCCGTAATATTTGGATAAAATTTTCATACTTGCCATATCCTCCTCGCTGGAAGAATCATCGAGCAAATAAATCCTAACACCCCCAGGCCAGATTAATTTTTTGCATGCTGCAATTGTTCTCTCTACAATTTCCCTTGGTTCATTGTAAACCGGGATTAGAACGGCAACTCTAATGCTAGATTTATTTAGCAACTCTTCAGGTTTTTCATTTCTATACCGATCAGTAAACAAATTATAAACAAAGTACATTGCAAAGCAAAATGAAAATAATTCTGCCGGGAAAATCAAAAAAGTCAGCGGAAACCTCTTAAACGAATTTATTGGGAACTGCTGGGATGATGTGAAATGAATCAAAGTATTCGATAAATAATACATCATAAGAACAAAACTCATTAATCCGAAAATTAAATAGAGCATTAAATGCTTCCAGCCTTGTTTCTTAATTGGAATGCCCATTTTCAATTTTTCTTTCTAAATCTGCTGAACTGTTTTGTAAATCGAGAGCCAAAAAATATTAAGGTTAGCATTACAATCACTGTTCCAAATCCAATAGCTGTTGGCAGCCACGGCCGCTTAAGCAGGGCATCTACCCACTGCGCGGAAAATCTTTGCACATTAGAAATAGTATTTGCAGTAATTGAATTAAGAGAGCTGATTCTTGAAGTCTGGCTTACGTAAACGTTTCTGTCTTTAATTTGATAAGTCTTTGATTCCTTACCGTTTGATATTGTTACTGAAGCTACTGAATATGTTGTTCCTGGCTGTGAGGCCAAAAACTCCCCCGACCATGTGCCGTAGTTTTTACTTCCCTTTGAAAGTTTCAATTCTATATCATAATTTTCCCCGCCTGTTGATTTTATATTTGCGCTAATTCGCCCAACGCCGATCTTATCTTTTGCATCAAGTGTTAGGAGCACTTTGGTTCCATTTTTTACATTGCTTTCACTTAAAATTTCATATATCAATTCAAGATTTCCTTCATTTATCGCATTCTCACCGGCAATATAAAAAGACCTGTCTGAAATTAAAATCTCGGTGGGGGGGTCTTTAGCATCCTCGGTCCACAGTTTTATCGAATAAAGTTTGTATAATCCAGGAGTTGAAGCAGAAAAACTAGCGAACCAAGTGCCATAGCTGGGTTTTCCTTTTATTATGCTAAGCTCTTTAATTATTGAAGTGCCAGATGGAGGCAAAAATAGCGCCGAAACTCTACTTACTCCGTTTGGCAGGTATTTTGCATCCAGTGTAACAGTTTGCTCCTCATTTGGCAAAACAGTATCTTTATCGAGTATTACATAAATTATTTCCGGAGGAGCAAATGACTGGGCTCCTGCATCGCCGTTGCCGCCTCCACCATTTCCGCTGTCCGAGGAAGGGGAGTCACTTCCGCTTGGCTGATCTTGCGAAGGAAAATTTCTGTAATGCCCCCTCTCATTAGTTAACTCATAGATTCCTGACGAGCCGGAAACATTGTTAATGCCATATATTTTTACTAAAAAATTGCTTCCGTAATCGATGTTTACCATTGATAATTCCCAGTTTGTTCCGCCGGTAGCATTGTCAGGCATGCGATTAAGAGCAAAATTTCTAATCACGCCAGATTCTATATTTTTCAATGATATATTCAGAGCTGTAAAATTAATTTTTTTATCATTGGTTTGCACATGAACCTTTGTATCAGAAGTTCCTGACACGTCTAAAGAATCATCTATTGCCGTAAAATAAGGGTTAACCAAATCTTCTACACCAACCGTCCAGGTCAAGTTTATATTGGTTAGTCTTGCTGAAATATTTACTGGCCGAACATTCCAGTAATCGGGACCTATTGGAGCCCAGAATATTCCAGGCTTCCAATAAAAAGTTGAATTAATTCCTGGCTCGGACTGCTGAAAAATGTCATCTATGTACCATGCTACAGTATCGTTAATATTTAAGCTTAAATAAAATGAGGCATTATCAAGCTCGTACATGGAATAATTTACGCCATAAATATTATTTTGTGCTGCAGAATCTAAATTTGTTACAGTTGAAACAACTGATACGGTATTATCTAAATCAAGAGATACATTTGCAAATTTATTTACCGATTGCTGAATTTCCACTAAAATTGTTGAGGGAACGTAATTGGATTTTGCTGCCTTTATGCTATAAATTCCGGGATTAAGATTCAAAAATATATTTCCAGATGCATTTGTTGTGCCAACAAGGCTTGAATTCACGTAAATATCTGCAATGCTGGGGCTAGTGGTAATTGTTACAGTGCCATTTTGTACTATATTGGTTAAGTTAAGAACAATTGAATTATTTTGCCCGGATACCAATGAAATAATTACATCTCTGTCGAGATATTCTGTTTTCTTAAGCGTTAAATTATAATCGCCTGGAACTAAATTATTAATATTTATTTCATAGCTTGCATTAGTTAGGCCATACAATAAATTATCTAAGTAAACTTGAATACTATCTGCATTAGAAATTACATGAAGGCTTGAATTTTGCAAAACGACCGGAATCAATGACAGATTAACGTCAATGGTTGCATTAATCCCTTCCAAAACCGAAATATTTTTTTCATATGCGAAATATTCTGACTTGTTAACTTTAAAAGAGTAGTTGCCCTGCCCTACATTTTGCAAAATAAATATGCCAGAGGAATTGGTCATTCCCTTAAACTGGCTATTGAGATAAATATTTGAGCTCGCTGGATTGGTAATAAAAGTCAGTGTTGCATTCTGAGTTACTTGCGGGCTCACATAAATTCCATTATGTTGGGGTTTGTTATTATAGCCGGCATCAAGATACGCAAATAGCTCGACTGCTGTTGCAACGATCTCATTTGTTGTTTCTGTGAATTCATACGTGTTAAGATTGTCCCTGTAATTAAAAATTAGATCTTGGTCTGAAACAGTATCATATGGCCCGCTTATCCATCCAGGAATGTAGCTTTTGTCGTTGTTAAATATAGTTCCGACGTGAAACGGTTCAATTTGTGTTTCATTTCTCCAGTTATTGCCCGAAGCTCCCAGGGACTTTCCTAAAATATTTTGCATTCCGTCCAGATAAACATATTCGTTATTAACTGGATCAAGGAACTGCAGGCTTGTTCCTCTAACTCCTATAATCTCGTCGCCGCTGGAACTTTTGTATCCTGAATCGTAGAGCAATCTTGAATGGTATTGCTGTGGAAAATTTCCTATGCCAAAAATAAAACTAATTGATAATGTCGGGCTTCCAATTGCGGTTCCGTTCTGCACAGAATTCATTCCGGTCAGCCAAGAAAGCTGGCTGTCTCCGACTTCTTTAACAAACGGATCGGCAGATGGATGTAATTGATTAGCTTTAGTTGCATAAAGCCCTTCAAGTAAGATATACCTGCTGTTTTGAAATTGGATGTTATTGTTATACTGAAATATCCTTTCTCCGTTATTCGACATAGAATCTGCTCCCAAATCGCTATAATCAGACAATATTTTAGCCGTAAAAAATTCTTCGGGATTTTTAGCATTTACTTGGTATGGAAGCCCCCGGCTCTCCAGATTATTTTTGTTTTTAATGTATTCTTCCCAGTAAAACTCATTTCCCCTTGTGTGGTCGGATTCAAAATTTGTGCCAACTATGTCTTTAAGTGAATGAGCCTCTAACAAATATGAAGCGTTTGCTGTGTAATTGTACAGCAAAAATAAAGATGCTCCGAAAAATCCTGCATCTGGGTCATTAGCTGAAAATACCGAGTCATTTATTTTGATATGATTATATGTGTTAATGGACCTTGCAAGCAAACTATTCCCTTCAATTGAGGAATAATCATTTACCGCAGGAACTGATTCTAAAAATCCAAGAAGCGCATAAACATCGTAAGACCTAGAAGTCTCGGGGTAAAATACCATGCATGGATTTGGCTCGCTGTCAAACATGTCACTATTTAAATCAACATCCACATAGCATCCAAACTCATAACCCCAGCCCCTGGAAACGGCATATCCATTGTTTGTTGATTTGACTTTTCCCGTCTTTTCTATATAAGTCATATTAAGGCACGGTTCGTCTATCTGGCATTTGAAATAGAAAGCAGCGTCATCCACACATTTCTGCCATTCCGTTCCCGTATCATTTCCGCATAAGGAAACCACTGGTACATCTGATTTTAATATGGCATGGGAGCTTCCCGGGATATAAACAGTCAAGTTTGTTAAGTTTGTAGGACCAGGAACAAATATATTCTGAACTTCAACATTTGGGTTCAGTCTGAAACCAGTTCCATCTGTCAGTTCCTCTAGTTCCAGCCCTTGCAATCCTTCAAGATAGTCGACATATGATAAAATGTATTCTTGCATATCGGGCTTATTTGCAGATAAGATATTATAATTGTCAATTCCTGTGAACAAAGTAGGATTTTTCCTATAAGCGCTTCCGAGCCTAATGAGGGCAAGCGATGCCTGATCTGCCTCCATGATAAAACTTCCATCGGCCATGGCATTAAATGATGGCTGGTAATTTGAATGAAAATCCCCGTGGTATGCTGAATTCTGCTGAAGCATTGCGTCAAAAAATTCAAGAAGTGTGGGCGTATTATCCTTAAATATTTGGCTGTCTATCTTAAATGTCGGAGATTTTATTCCAGAGATATCAAAATAATAACTGCCCTGCACCATAAAGTCTGAAAAATCCCCAACATAACAAGGTGCGTTTCCCTGACATTCCACATTCGTGCCACCATAATTTTTGGCTTTAAGAAGTGAAATTGTTTTAACAATATTTGCGTTGTTTGCATCGACTAATTCAGCTGAAGTATAACTTGTGCTGCTATTTGTGTATATTATAACTTGCTTTGTAGAATTCGGGTGGTATCCTAACTGTGAAACAGCGACTAAATCCGCGTAAACTGGAGCTGCCGTAACTATTAAAAGCAACAATAGCACCAAGTTTCTTAAAGGGCGAACATTACTTTTGCAAGATAAGTTGATTTTTAGATTCATTTATAATCCCCCAATATTATGTTATCATAGATAAGTAGTTACAAATCAGAATTTCTATATAAATTTTACTGATTTACTCCGAGTTATAAGCGAAACTACCCACTAATTCCCACATTAGTTAGTGAAGCTTACAATTGCCTCATTTATAAATCTTTCGGTTTTTTTCACTACTCAAAATACCCACTTTGGTTAAAAAAACTCATATTTGGCCCATTTAAAAGCGGTGAGTATTTTTCTTTTCGTAATTTAGGAAATAGCCAAATTGCTTGCGGCATTTTAGGTCAAAGAAATACGAATAATGCTACGTGAAAAAAATGAATGAATTTACTATAACTAGCAAATTGGGAAACTCTTGCTCTTTATAAATCCCTCATTAGTCATGCAGGCATTTCCTAGGCATATTTGTATCAAGGAACTTCCCCCTTGATTATACATTTCAAAGAAACCGGCCTTGTCGCATCCTAGCACCTGTTTGCCTGAACAAATTATTTTCCTGCATCCGTTAAAAGTGTCAGTTGTTATATCACTTGTGCTGCATGATGCCGGTATGTTCTGAACTGAGCTGTAGCATGTTCCACTGCCTTCTGAAGTGCATGTGCTGCTGCATCCATCACCATTATTATTGTTGCCGTCATCGCACTGCTCACTGGATTGTTTCACACCATCACCACAAGATTCAGTTTTACATTGTGAATTGCAACCATCATTATTATTCAAATTTCCGTCATCGCATTGTTCACTAGCCTGCTTTGTACCATCGCCGCATGACTCAATTTTACAAGTCGATGAACATCCGTCATTATTATTCAAATTTCCGTCATCGCACAATTCGCCTGATTCCTTTACATTATTTCCACAAACGGCAGTTGTGATGGTTCCGTTAGAACAAATCGGGTAGTTTAAACTTTTTGCGAAACCGTTGTGTGCTATGCAAGTTTTTTCTCCTAGGCAAATTTCTAACCCGTTGCCAGTTTGCTGCGTCTTGTACATTTCAAAGTAAGTTGGGTTCTGATCTCCAGGCTTATCGCACGCCAAAATCTGTAATGAGTTTAGTCCATTCTGACATTTAATCGAGCGGCATCCGTAAACGGTATCCTGAATTATTGTCCCGCCCTTGCAATTTGCGTCTGCGTCTTTTAGTCTGCTAAAGCATCCTGGCGAAGAGGTTGCATTGCAAAATCCACCGACTCCTTCATCTATTTCTGATGCGATGAGCCTGCCGATGTAATTATGCTGTGCATCAAACTTTACCACAAGAGGTCCGCAGAAAAGGTCCGTTTGGTATTTGCAGTTAGGCACATTTATGCTGAAAGTTATAGTTTGATGTGGGCCTGCTGCCTTAAGGCTAGAATCGAATAGCACTTGGTTTTCGATAATATCATCTATCATTTTGTAAGATGCAAAACCAAAGTCAAATCCCACATTTGCATTATTTGTTAATGTTGCAGTTCCTCCGCTTACTGATCCGTTAATCAAGCCCATTGAGATTGCTTCCTCGCATGTCAATATTTTCTGATTCATGCAGTTGCTGTTACATCCATCATTGTTATTAGTATTTGCATCGTCGCATTCTTCGTTTTGGCCATTGCCATTTGGAGTTTGAACAATTCCATCTCCACATATTGTTTTTATACAATTATTAGTGCATTGATCATTATTATTTGTGTTGCCATCGTCGCATTGCTCTGGCGGCTCAACTATTCCATTTCCGCACGATGGCAAATCATCATTTGTAATAATACAGGTTTTTGACTGGCCGATGCCTAAAGTGACTTGGCCGTTTGAATTGCAGTCGCCGGTTATTGATGATGAGTATCCTGACTGTTGGGTTTCACTTACTGTGTAAACGCCAGCATTAAATGTATATTGAACCCCTGATATTACAGATATGGAATTGACAAATAGAGGGAAGTTGGAAACTGTTTTTGTTCCACCATTGTTGTTGATGACTATTTTTGTTACTGTAATTTTTGGAGGGACGTCATCGTTGGTTATTGTGCAGGTTTTTGACTGGCCATAGGAAACTGTGACCTGCCCCAAAGAATTGCAATCGCCGCTAATTGTTTTTGCATAATTTGGGTCTAAGGTTTCACTTACTGTATGGGATCCGGCTGATACAGAGTTAATAACTCCATTTGTAACGGAACTACTATCAATAAATAGTAGGAACTGTGATGCAGTTTTTGTGCCCCCGTTGTTATTTATAACCTGCTTATTAACTGTAAGTCTCGCATACTCAGGTAGACATGATGATGAGCATCCGTCGTTATTATTTAAATTTCCATCATCACACTGCTCGTTTCCACTGACAATTCCGTCACCGCATGTTGGTCCCGTAACGGTAACTGGTGTGCAGGATGAGGAGCAGTAATTGCATGTGTTGCCATAGGTTGGAGTGCAAGGCTGGCCATTTTG
>C687J35174_10010127_pt1 | contig 11739 bp, 6 predicted proteins | sample RifCSPhighO2_01_FD_35174 | JGI IMG/M metagenome (IMG submission 35174) | reverse complement strand
TTGTGACGTTTGGAACGAAAATTCTCCTTGGGTCCGGTCACCCTCCTCATTCACTCCTTGCGCTTTGGAAGGAAGCTCTGATGGCATTGATCTTCGTCATTGCCATTCTTGAACTTTTTCAGAGCGATCGGAAGATCATTGCAAGAATTTTTCACGGTGAACGATGGAAGTGGAGAATCTCTTTTGAAAAAGGATTGGTACTTGCTCTCTTATTCATCGCATTTGCTCTTCCACTTTCCTCTTTCCACTTTCCTCTTTCCACTTCGTTCGTCTACGGTTTCAAATATCTCTTCGTCCCTCTCATCCTTTTCGCAGTCTTTTCGACGCTTCCATGGGACGAGGATTTTCTCGCAAAAAAGATATTTCCCGCACTGCTCGTTGTGGGAGGCATTATTTCTCTTTACGGCATCATTGCATTTTTTCTTCCCCAAAATTTTTTCACGGCTCTCGGCTACAGCGATGCGCACTCGCTTTACGCGCCGGGATCTCCACTCGCCGCGTTTCAGCAGGTATCAGGAACAGGAATCCGCAGAATTCAATCAACATTTTCGGGACCGAATCAGTTGGGACTCTGGCTATTGATCCCCTGGAGCATAGGTTTGGTGGATCGGAGAAAATTATCAATTTCCAATTTCCAATTTCCAATAAATTTTCAATTCTCAATTCTCAATTCTCAATTTATTGTGCGGATTGTATATATCGTCCTTATCGCACTTGCTCTCTTTCTTACTTTCTCCCGCTCCGCATGGATCGCCGCATTCGTGATAACACTCGTTGCGATGGGGATGATGTTGAAGGGAAGAACGCGAGTCGTGGGTTTCACGTCTATCGTCACCGGAGTGCTCATCGCTCTTGTCGTCATTTCCGTCGCGGCGCCTTCGCTCATCAATCGCGCGATTTCCAATCGTCATCACTTCGAACGCGTGCGGGATGGAATCTCCACGATGATCGAGTATCCGCTGGGACTTGGCCTTGGGAGTGCGGGCCCTGCGAGTAATCGGACGAGCGATGCATGTATCTACTTTGAGGACGGCGCCGATACGAGCTGGGCGAAAGATCGATCCGATCTTTGCCTTTTTGTGGGAGACGTGCAGACGCAGCCTGCGTTGGATCAAAAAGTTTGCCGTTGCCCGCGACTTCCTGAAAATTGGTACGTACAGGTGGGGATCGAGCTCGGTGTTGCCGGGGGGATCTTGTTTTTGTTGCTTATTTTCATAGTTTTAAAGCGATTAGCGTTTAGCGATAAGCGATTAGAAAGGATATCCGCGCTAACCGCTAACCGCTTATCGCTTACCGCTCTTCTCATGTTCCTCGGCATCAGCATCGCTGCTCTTTTCCTCCATGCATGGGAAGATAGCGCGGTGGCATATACGGTGTGGGGACTTGCGGGAATTGTCCTCTCCGCGGTTACGCCTTCCCCACGGACTCCTCCGGCGTATCCGAATCAGCAGACGCCGTAGAACGGCGATACTTTTCGGGTTTTCGGGGTGGGGGAGGGGGCGCTTCCTCCTTCAAAAGTCTTTCGATGTGGCGGCGAACGGTATCGCAACCTTCCATTTTCATCATCCCCATGCCGATGCACATGCCGGTGACGAGAATGCCGAGGTCCCGTAGGCTGTGGCGAAGCTTCATAGATCGGAGGTCAGTCAACTGCCGCCCTTCAGCATACCATTGAGAAATTCCCAGAGATTTTGCATGAGGTTTGCGGTGGCTTGGCATACAGGATCTGCAGCGCAGTCGCTATCCGCGCAATCCGTCGCCCCGTCGCCGTCCTCGTCGCCCCCGTCGTCGCACATGGCCTCAATGCACTCCGGGTCGCTCATGCATTCGCTATCCAAGCAATCCACCCATCCATCGTGATCCTCGTCGACGCCGCCGGCGCAGGATTCGGGGATGTTGCACGCGGGATCGGATGCGCAGTTGGGATCGGCGCAATCCACCAAGCCGTCGTTATCCTCATCACCGCCATCGGTGCACGCGCCTTCGATGTCCTCCGGGTCGCAGTTGCAATCCCCCGGACATTCGTTGCAATCCTCAGCCGGTGTCTCGCATGTTCCGTTGCCGCATTCCCACGTTAATTCGGTTTGTTCAAAGTAGCCGCACACGGGCGTGCGGCTGCAATCGGGATCGGCGCAATCCACCAAGCCGTCGTTATCCTCGTCGCCGCCATCATTGCACATTCCCTCGATGCACTCTGGATCGCCCCCGCATGGTGCATCGGTCGAGACATTCTGCGCAAGCGACGCGCTCGTCGTTGCCTGTTTGTGAGCATGTATGCCAAGGAGAGCGGCACCGACAATAGCGGCACCCGCGAAGAGGAATGCAGATTTCTTCATAGTGGATGTGGGTATGAATCTGATGGTATCATTATACAATTTTTATTTAGATTTGTAAAGTCCTCTCTGACTCAAACTATTCCATAGTATCGTCCTATGCAGCGCATCCGCCTCATCACCGTCGGCACGCTCAAAACTCCCTGGGTCCGCGAGGGCTGCGGAGAGTATCGCAAGCGACTCACCTCGCTTGCCATGTTCGATGTCGAGGAACTTGCCGCAAGCAAAGAGAACAGACCCGAAAGGCAGGTGAAAGAGGAATCCGACCGGCTGCTCAAAGCATTCGGTGGCGAAGATGTCCTCATTGCGCTCGATGAGCGCGGGAAGGATATGGCGACCGATGATTTTGCAAAGTTTCTGGTGGAGAAGCGCGACATCGGCCTCTCCGTCACTTTTGTCATCGGCGGCGCGTATGGGTTCGATGAGAGGGTGCGGGAACGCGCGGATCTCCTCCTCAAACTCTCTTCAATGACCCTGCCCCACGAACTCTGTCGATTGGTCTTTTTCGAGGCGCTCTATAGGGCTTTGGATAGAGGGAGAGGGGGGAAGTATCACCACGAATGAGACATTCCCAAAATAGGTATTTTGTTGTATAATAAGTTAGAAATACATACCAATCACTTTTATGCCATTCGATGCACCCGGTCATATTCCAGAGAACCTTCGTGATGTGCGCCAAGAGCTCGATCAGCTTAAAGCTGAAGTAGCGAAGAACGCCTTGAACGAAACCCCCGACCAGCGTCGGGATCGCATTAAGATGCATCTCCCCACTCTTGCTGCAAAAATTCTTACACTGCGAAATGAACGAGAACTACAGAAGGGAGCAGTTGCCGGATTTGGTACGACTCCTTCGTATCAAAAATTACAGGAAATCGATACAGCACTTATCAAAGAAAATGGTGTACTGGGAGATGTCACCGCCGAAGAACTCATTGATGGACTCACAGAGGGTGAGGTAAAGATTGATCCAGTAACAGGAGATGTGCTCATGACGGAGGCTGGTCGAACAAATTTCATGAAACTTTCAGAAATCCAGGATGAAGTGGCGTTGCTCCGCACCACAATGGATATGTACGAAAAAATGGAAGATGGTGCAGTGAAGCTGTTCGAAAAAATTCCAGCGAACATTCGTTCGACTGTTGAATCACTTGGCATCACCTCCTTTGTGTTTGCCTCGATGTTCATCGATTTTCTCGCACGAGTAGTAGATAAAGGTCCTCTCCGTCCTTTCAGCAAAAAAATTCGCGAGGCGAGTGGTATTGCAAAAGCAAGAAACGAAGGGGTATCTGATGCTGCTATCGATCAAGGACGTTTGACGTGGAACACCAAATACGATGATTGGATGGTGCGATCAATGGACCCGAATAACCAAGAAAGCCCACCCGATCTCTACCTTTTGATCAAAGGAGAAGAGGCTGAAGTTCGGCGCCAGGCAGATTTTGCAGCGCTCAAAACTCGTTTCGAAGCAGATGCCGTTGCTATGGCGCTTTTTGGAGGAGCGCTGATTGATCTCCAATTGAATGGTTCTGCGAAGGCAGTACAACCTGCTGCGGCAAATTGGAAGATAAGTCTCCCTGCCACTGCCGTGCACGAAGATCCAGGGCCTCCCCCCACCTTTTCACTCACGCCGGAGGGTGAACGTATGAAGCAGGTATTTGATAGCGTGAGCGGGAGTTTGAATATTACCGAAGTGCGTCTTGGTGATTTTGAGCTCAAGACAGGNGGGGTTTGTGTTGCAGATATAGCAGGGGAAATCACTCCTCTGCGCCTTCAGAATGCAGAAGCACTGATGCCGACAGTTGGTGGAAAATTTAGCACGGTGAAATTAGGTGGGGATCTGATGTCTCTTACCCCCACTGCAAAATTCGAAAATGGGGTACTCACAGTGAACTACCACACACTTGATAATGCCCTTCAAGCAACATCATTGAATGGGCTCGCGAATGCTGCGGCGGCAACGACGACGTGGAAGTGGAACAACGCAACGAACACATGGAACGTCGTGTAATCATGCGAAACAAACCCCACAAAAATACTGGCTCAAGGGAGCATCGTCTCATTGCGCAGAACCCTGGTGCTATGGGTCCCGAAGCGCAATCCGAAAAGCCAATTGATGCACCAGCGGGATCGCCATTGCAGGCTGCAAGAAATTTTCTTGATCATCTTGCAAGGGAGGTTGTGAGAAAAAATATTACTGATCGCAAGGATCAAGTGACATACTGCAAAAAGTATCTTTCGGAAGCTACACAGGAGGGACTCAATAATCTCCAGGCAATCCTTCGCGATCCCACTGCGGTGCCGGAATCCTTTCGGCAGATGTTCGCATTCGATACTCCTGAATATCAGGAGATCATTGATGCTACACATCAAAGATTACAGACACTTAGATCAACGATTCAGGACACCACAAAAACTGCCGGCGGACACATCGAAAAGTATTCTCTCAATGTTGCAGATTTCGCTCTAGGAGAAGAGCGCGGAAAAACATGGAGTAAGGAGAAGAAGGTAGCGCTTGGCCTTGGCTTGACCCTCGGTGGAGCGGCAATTGTGGGGCTTACGGCCTGGTTCATTGCGCGTGGAAAAGATGCCACGAGCAAAGCTCGTAGAGCTGCTCTTACTGGCGCGGGAATCCTTGGAACTATCGCTGTATTCTTCGGTCTAAAGAAAATAGATTCGATCTATCAGAGTGTACAAAAAGGAGAGAAGCTCCTCCAAAAATCCGAAGAAGCGTTGGCTGCGGCGCGTCAGCAGGCTGCGGAGACGAGTGGAAAAATGAAGGAGGAATGGGAACAGAAAATCGCAGAGATCGAAAGAGTGAAGCAGAAACTTCAGGAGGGAAAGGAGCCGAGTGCAGAAGAGCAAGAACTTGTGGAAGAGGTCAACGAGACGGAGTCTTCATCTGAAGATACCCCAGGAGCAGAGACACAGGAAAAAATTCCTGCCATTGCCAAAGAGGCAGCACAAGAAACTGTGCGGAAAGGAAGCTCGCTTGCATTGGCATACAGTCTGGTTTGTTTTCGCAAACTTCCGGATTGGACGGAAGAAAAAAATACCAAGATCCAACATGTGCATGATTTTCTTGAAGATCATGCAGGGCAGACCATGCAGACAATGTTTGCAGCGCTCACAAACGACGGTTCCGTTGATGAACGTCTTCTTAATTTGCCTGAGCTCTCACGCGAAAGCCGCAAAAAAGCGGCGAAGCTTGTACTCGAGTACTGCCATGAGCGCCGCGCCATTCTCGTTGCAACGAAGAGCGAGTCAGATATCGATTCCTTGTCTCTTGCCGACTACATGCGTGAATCCGCCCCGGGTTATGCCCTTGCGGGAGGTCTCCTGCAGGCGATTCAGGAGCACAAAGGAAACTTCGCCAAGGCTATGCAGAGCATCGATATTAAATCACTGGCTCTGGATGATGAAGGATTACAGCATGAGCTTCAGTTATTCGCCAAGGAACACAGCGCCTCAGGAAGTACTCCTATTGAAGCAAGGAAAATCTTTAGCGCGATTTTTTCGTCAACCGTTTCCATTGCAGCGTACCCCAAATTGCCGGCGGATCAGCAAGACCCGGTGATTCTGGAACTTTGTGAGCGCATGAAGGAAGACACACATCTCTACGTTCTCCCATTTTTCCATCGTTTGTTCCCGACGAGATCATGGGACGAAAAAGATATGAATGAGAATATTGAGCATGTGAAGGAAATCCTGTACTCCGAGATTCCTATCTACATGGCGGTACGGCTCTACCTCTACCGCCGTATGATAGAACGTGGGAACCCTGCTGGATTTTTGCCAATGCAGGCCGAAATATTTACATACTTTGCCAAGAGCGATGAATCAAAGATTCCCTACAAGCAATATCGATTGGCACACCGTATTCTGGGGGTAGTTGGAGGGAAAACGTGGGAAGAGTGGGGTGATGTGGATATTCATATGGATGAACAATTGATTGCACAGGCAATGCATCCGGTTGGTATTTTTGCGAAAATGGGATTGGGGTTCATGAAAGACGCGGCACTGGAGACTTTCCAGCAGACTGCGGGCTTTTACGGTGGGTCATTACTGGAATATCCAAAAACGCTGGGCGGAGTTACCCTTGTTGGTGGCACAGGATTCTTTCTCAATCGAATGTACCGTTTTGAGCGTAATGCCGCTCCGGACCTCGTTGATCAGCGTTTGGAGCGTGCGGCGAATAATCGCATCACCCGCCAGAATCTGGTTCGTGCTGCACGTTCGCTGGAATTTTCGGCACAGGAGTGGCATACCGCCCATCAAACATTCCACGAAATGCGGGAACTCATCCGACAGATGACGACCGCAGGGAATGTCCCAAATCAGGGAGCTCTTGTAAAGATAGGATGGGAATTCCAGGAAGGACTTCATCATTGCACCACAGCATCTATGGAGAACAGCGCTTCTGCCTGGAGCAAGTTTGTGAATGCCATGGAAAAGTACAGGGGTCTCGATCCCACAGTGGATCAATTTCTCCACCAGGCGCGCGCTGTGCGTGATACGCCAACACTCCGCAATATCATCAGCATTGCATCACGACCCGTGATTGGTCGCGTGAGGCGGTATGCCAATATTCTTGCTGCCCCGTTAAGAGGCGTGGAATCGCTTATTCTTCGCGGGAGTGTTGCTCCCAAGGTGGATGATCTCCTTCGACGCATTTCAATAGCTCATGCGGCGGGAGATGTGGATGATCTTCGTACATTACTTCGCCATGATCTCTTCCGTGATCAAACTGTGCGCACCCTCGCGAGTCGTGGTAACGAAAATGCGAATCTTCTCCTTTCATTTAAGAATTACGAGCCGGAAGAACTCCTCTCTCGGAATCTCTCTCTGCCGAACGCAGCGCCCCGAGTTGTAGCTGAATCTGCAGAATCTGCTGTGGACATTGCGAAGATTTTGGAGGATATCGAGACTGCACGCTCTGCAGGCGATCATGCGAAGGTAGGAAAATTGCTCACGGAACACGATGTACTTCTTCGCAAGGCTGCCGAGAATGGCGATAAAGCTGCTGAACAAGTTCTCGAAGCTTCTCATTTTGCAAAAAGCTCCCGGCTTGCAAAGGTAGGTGCCGGTGCTTTGATTGGCATTGGACTTGCATACGATGCATACCTCATTCTCGAGAATGAGCGTGAGCTTGCAGCAGCAAGAAAAGAGAATCCTGCATTGGCTGCAACTTTGGAAGCGAGGAGAAAATCGCTCATTGCAGCAGGTGGTGGCGGAGCACTCCTCGAAGCCGGTATGTATGCCGCAGGAGTTTCTGGTGGTGCGGCATTCGCGCTTGCGTTGCCCGTCGCAGGCGGGGCTATATATTCGGAAGCAGTATACGACTCGGTGCGGGAGTGGGATAAGAAGTCCCAGGATTATCTCAAGGAAGATGCTGCGACGCTTCTTTCCAAGATCAATAAAGAAATGACGAAGCGTGACCTTGGCACAGCTGCCGCACATGGCGATACCATCGTCGAAGCTCTGTGGAAAAAAATGCCGTGGTACGGAGAGGATCGGGCGGCAAAACACTACCAGGAGAAATTCGAGGAGACGGACAAAGGAATCAATCTTTCACAGCGTCAAAAGCTCTACCAAGCGTATGCGATGAAGAATTCACGTGGGGAGAATGTGAAGGATTCAGTTCTATTTCAGAGTAATTACCTTTCCCTTGTCTCTGATGAAACATTTGTTGCTCTTCCTCCAGAGCAACTCGCGAGAGCAGAAGTGTATGCAAATCTTACTCTCATGCGTGCCTCTAAAGAACACTCCGGAGAGCCTCAGATCATTTCGTATCTCTCATCCGATGGTACACAGAAGACATTTGATCTTTCACTGTTCCAGTTTGATGGCGTGCCGGCTGGAGCAGAGGAAAAAGAGCGTCTCCATGCGGCGATTGGGGAATATCGCAGAATCGTTGAGCCTGCACTGCTCTTTACCCGCTGCACACTTCTCACGGATTATGTTCATTTGAACGAGCATCTTTCGGAAGAGGAACGTGGAAAATCGCGCGAGAATCTTCGCGCCAAAGTTCGCCTCGAACTTGTGTCGCGCGTTCGTCATCATGCGAATAAAGCAGAAGAATATGTTCGCGCTTCTCATCTTCGACCCTACGAGCAGGATGTCGTTCGAGCGGAGCTTCGCACAGATCTTGAGGGTCGTATGGCTTCGATCATCGATTCCTTTGAGGAAGGAACGATGACCATGAATCAACTTTCTGATGCACTGCAAAAACTGGAATATGTTTCCGATGAAGCCAAAAACTCTTCCCAGGACATCTTCAAGCGCAGCACGTCCCCGATCAAACGCGCCCTTGCCCGGAAGACCAATCCTGATCGTCGTGAACTCGCAGATCCGGTGAAGACTGCGCGAAAAGTGGAAGCGCGGAGGCTAAAGGTGCAAGATATCAGCGACGCTCTCATCAATCTTGCGGCGTAGAATAAGGGCGTGGCATTGAGTTACTCCCAGCTCTCCTCGTACCGCTATTGCCCACGCAAGTACGAGTACGAATTCATAAAAAAGCTCCCAAAGCCTCTTTCGCCGGAGCAGTGCTTTGGGATCAGTATGCACTCGGTGCTTTCGAAGTGGGGGAAGGAAGAAATGCGAAAATACGATAAATGCGAAAATACCCTTCGACGGAGCTCAGGACAGGCTCCAATGCAGAAACAGCTTTTTGAGGAAATGCATTCTTCTGTTCGCGAGACTGCATTCACATTCGATGAACTCCTTGCATTCTGGCAAACATCCTTCGTCACTGCCGGATACGACTCGCTCGTTGCCGTGGATTACGATCGCAAGCGCGGGGAAAAACTTCTCGGAGAGTTCTATGCGTGGTGGAAGAGGGAAGAACGAAAAGTTATTGGGATAGAGAAAAGTTTTAAAATGTCCGTGACAAATGCTTCGAGACGGTCGGCACGTCATCCTGAGGAGATCCGAAGCGAAGCGAAGGACCGTCTCGAAGGATCGGGCCGACCTCCTCAGCATGACGTTATTACAGGACGTTTCGATCGCGTGGAAGAATTGTCTGACGGAACCTTGCGCGTCATCGACTTTAAAACATTTCGAGTGCGATCACAGGAGGAGGTGGACCTCGATCTCCAGCTCTCACTCTATGCACTCGCGGCTCGCGAGGAATTAAAAAGAGAAGTCTCGGAGCTCGTGATGCTCTTCCTCGCGGATGAATCTCTCACGGAGGTGGTGACGCGGCGCGGGGAAGGGGAGCTCAAAACTGCGGCGAAGACGATCGAGCTCCTTTCGGAGAGAGTCCTCTCCGGTGACTACACTCCTACCCCAAGTGTGGAGAAATGCGGTGGGTGTCCGTACCGGAGAATATGTGATGCCTCTGCGGTCAAGGGGTGATTGGTGGATAATCGTTCACCATCTGGTATGATGCAGGCATGGAGTACGTTTTTGGTGCCCTGATTCTCGGCGGACTCTGCTTTCTCATTTGGAAGCAATCCCGACCGGGCGAAGGGAGCGAAAATCGGGAAATCGGTAAACTACAATCACAGCTTGAAGAAGTACGGAAGGAGAAAGATGAACTCGCCGGAAATGGCAAGCAGCTCTTTTCGCGCTTCAAAGATTTAGAGGCAGAGTACAAGGCAGTCCATCGGGAACGTGATGCATTAAAGGAACGTCTCGCCAAGTACGAGGAAGCAGAGGAGCGCCGGCGCCGCGAGCATGATGAAAAGCTGCAGAGGCTTGATCGGGCGGAGAAAAGCTTCGAAGAGGAAAAAGTGAGAGTGCGTAGGGAAGATGATGAGCGTCAGAAGAAAATGCTGGAGGAGCGCGATCGCTTGTGGAACGAGCATGAACAGAAGGTCATTCTTCAGCTCCTAGAGCTCTGCAAGAAACCAGAAACCTCCTTTGCTGGATTTGATAATGCTCATCTCCCTGAGGAATTTGATGGCAGTGTGAAGCCGGATTTCCTCATCGCATTCCTTGGGCAGTACGTCATCTTTGATGCCAAGGCGTCGCGCTCCGAGAACTTCCAGAACTACATTTCGACCAATGTGAAGAAGACTGCGGAGAAGTACAAAGGGAATGCGCACCTCTATCCTACAATTTTCTTTGTGGTGCCAACCGATGCAATTGCTGATCTCTCGCGTAGGACATTTACCGAAAGTGGCTTCACCTTCTACATCGTCTCCCCGGAATCGCTGGAACCGATCCTCGCAAGTCTCAAAAAAATCACCACCTACGAATTTGCGGAGAAGTTGGATCCCGAAGAGCGCGAGAAGATCATTCGTCTCGTCGCATCACTCGATTATCACATCAGTGAGCGCAATGCATTCGATGTCCTNATGGCGCAGCGGGGATCTGCTGTTCTCTACGATGCAAAGAAGATGTACCCGGAAATTTCGGAAGAGGTACATCGAGAGAAAGAGAAGATGCGATTACCCAATTTTAAGGCATCGGATTTAAAGAGGTTGATTGGGAATATCGATGAGCGAGGCCGGGAGCTCGAGGAACTCACTTCGCCAAAGCCCGAAGTCGATCGCAGGGACATAAAGAGAGTGCAGCAATCGCTCATGGATGCGTAAATTACCTACTTCCACGCCCTCTCCATGTACTCTCGCACCGCACGGTGCGTGTTGAAGTATCCGATGAGCCCGATGGAACGCTTCATTCTGCGGATCCAGCGCTTGTGACCTTCGTACTCGTACTCTGGAATGATCTGGTACTGCAGATCCGTGTAGATATCTTCAGCATCGATTTTGCGGTGCTCTGCGGAATCGTGTGCAGGGGCAAGCGGGCCGATGCGCCAGCCGGCTTCGGGATCGCGCTCATACGCTTCGATCCACCAGCCATCGAGTGTGCTTAAGTTTAGTACTCCGTTCAAGCACGCTTTCATACCAGAGGTTCCAGAGGCTTCGTGCAGTCGCATCGGAGTGTTGAGCCAGACATCCGCACCCTGCACCAGGAGCTTTGCGAGATCGGGATTATAGTTTGGGAGGTAGACGATGCGCACAAAATCTTTGAGGAGCTGTGATCGTTCGATCATGCGTTGGATCACGCTTTGAGCAAAGTGATCTGCGGGATGTGCATTCCCCGCATGAATGATCTGCACTTTTCCTCGACAGACTTCACGCAGGCGTTCTAAGTTCTCGTAGAGGAGTTCCGGACGCTTGTAGCTCACGACCCGCCGTGCCGATGCAATGGTGAGGATTTCATCATTGAAAGGAGTGACCGTGTGCTTGTTCACTTCCGCAATCAGTCTCTTCTTCGCATTCTGATGTGCCATCCAGAGCTCTGCATCGGGCAGATTACGACACTCTTTTGCGAGGAGCTCCGGATGCTCTTTCCACCCGGGGATATGCGTATCGAGGAGCATCTTCATCTCGGGTGATGCCCACGTGTAGTGGTGGATGCCATTCGTAATGGCATCGATGTTTTCTCCCGGGAACATCCC
>C687J35174_10010126_pt1 | contig 11741 bp, 7 predicted proteins | sample RifCSPhighO2_01_FD_35174 | JGI IMG/M metagenome (IMG submission 35174) | reverse complement strand
TTTGGATGGCTGACACATGTCGCTGGGGACTTGTGGGAAATTACAATACCAGCAATTAATTATACATACCCTGCTGGACAAATAAATTATACAATATATGCAAATGATACGGCAAATAACGTTCAGGAATATGACGGAAATTTCACTGTTGAATACAACACCACTCTGGATGTTTTCCTCAATTATACAAATATTGGCGTTGATGAAAACCTCACTTTAATCATCAATTACAATTACACAAATAACACTGCTATCAAGGGAGCAATAATAAATATTTCAATAGGCAGTATCTTTTATTCGGCCAGTTATGATAATTCCCTTCAGCGCTATTATAACAGCACAATTGGAGGTTATGATTTGGCTGCTGGAAGTTATCTGATAAGCGTTAACGCATCACATAGTAATTTGTACTATCAATTCAGGAATAATCTTACCTCAATAAACATATTTAATGATGTTCCAATTACCTCCGTTTGGAATTATCCGAGGATAGATACCCATATGCTTTATAATAATTACACAGAATTTGATTGGGGTGTCTCGTCAGGACATACTGACTCAGATGCCATAAATTATGAGATTGAATTGTATAACAGCACATCTTTTGGTTCAGATTCGTTTGTGTTCGCATTCAATTCGACTTACAGCAATTACACGCTGCCTTTGGAGGGTATGCCTACTGTCGGGAATTATTATTTGAGATACAGAGCAAATGACAGTGTGGAATACAACGCCTATAATTATACAAACTTTAGTGTTGTTTACTCTACATTGAATATTATGAGTCCAATCGACAATCAAATCTTAAGAAAAAATACGCAGTATTGGTTCAATGTTACTGAGTTAGGCAATGGAATATTTGTAAATAATGTCAGTTTTAAGATAAGCGGAGCCACATTTACAAATTATCTCAATTTAACAGCAAACTCAAGCCAGTTTGACTACACAAGTTATGGAGCATGGTATACTGTTCCAAATATAGTATCACAATATGTTACTATAACTGCTTATGGATGGAATGGAACAATAGGAAACAGCCTGAATTCAAGTGATGCAAGCACATTCAGAATAAATGATGAGCTACAACAGAGCCAGTAATCGGTTATTTCTGCCCTGATACAACTTACATCACTCAGGAGCAGATTAATGTAACTGTAAGAGCTTCCATGGAGTCTGTTCTTGTTGATGAAGTGAATGTTTCCATCCTATCCCCTGCAGGGGATACAATAATCCTGAATGCAACGAAAAATAATTTATACGATTACATAAACAACAGTTATTCCTTTGAGTTTAACTTTACATTTACCCCTTCTGCCGAGGGAGATTATCTGTTGAAGGTTGAGGTAAAAGATGTTAACTATGAAGATACAGGAATATTGACTAATACTACCATACCTCTTTATGTATCAAACAAGACAGCAGTATCTTTTACAAGCAAGGGAATCAGCAATTTTACAGTTAGGGACGTATGTAGCAATAATATAATCATCGAATCGAATTCAAGCTTAAGTATGAATGAGGTTCCGGGGATTTATAGTCTGGAGATTGTGCAAGATCCATTGACTGTTTTGTTGAGTAATGTTACTTTGGATGGTAATCTCGGAGAGGTTTGCTATTATAATGATCTAGCTGAGAATTTAGCAGTTCCTGATGATACAAGAGCTGTTGATCAATTCAATCTAAGCTGTTCTTCACTTACATTCGGATGGAATAATGAAAGTTATATGGCAGTGAATGTAACTTACAATTACACAAATGTTTTGCAGAGGATTACCCATGAGGAAAATCTGGACGCATACAAGTGTCACTCTCAGACTGAATGTGACTGGAATAGGATAACCTCCTCAGTGTCATCAGATTTAAACAGAATTGATTTTGCGTCAAATAACTTTAGTATATTCCTTGTTACAGAGGATGTAACAGTAACAACTGTTACTGTTGCTGGTCCAAGTTCTGGAGGGAGTGGTGGAAGCGGGGGAACAAGCAGATCAGTCTATGACCTCGATATAATCCAGCCAGGGCAATTGACGATTCTTGATGAAAAACATGTTACTACCCAGATATTTCTCAAGAATTCTGGAGGGACTGATTTGTATGGAATTCAGTTAAGTGCAAATTCGGAAGAAGAGGGATTAGACTTTAGTTTTAGCTCGAGCTATATTCCTTCCCTTTATGCAGGACAGCAGCTTCCCGTGGTTTTGACTGTTACAAGGGGAGAAAATGTTGAGCCGGGGCAGTATGATGTTAATATTGTTGCAAATGTTGCAACTCCAAGATTTTCCGATCAGGCAAAAGTTATAATTAATTTAGTCGCTGAGGAAGGCAGGAGGTCGCAGGCTAGACAGGATATCAGCTTTGCGAGGTCCTTATTTGAGGCCAATCCGATATGCCTTGAACTGAGTGAATTGATTGATAGGGCTGAGGAATCATTTAACGGTGGCAATTATGAAACTGCAATCCAGACTGCAAGATCTGCTGTCGAGGCATGTAAATCCTTGGTTAGCGAAACTGGACTGACATTACAAAAACCAAGAAAACAAATTTTGAGTGATACTTCCATATTAATCATAGAGGTTATTACATTCATATTTGTATTTTATGGAGTTTATAATTATTACAGAAGGAGAAGGTTTAAAAAGAAAAACATATAATTAAAAATATAGTTTGGGGTGGTTTGGTGAAGAAAAAAAAAAGCGGCGATTTTGATAGGAAGGTTGGCGATTATCATAAATTATTTCTTCAGATAAAAAATGAAACTAAAAAAATTATTGTAGGGCAGCAAGATATTGTTGATGGTATTTTAAGGGGAATCATGTGTGATGGGCACATCCTTGTTGAAGGCGTTCCAGGGATTGCTAAAACTTTAATTGTTAGAACCTTAGCAAAGACTTTGGGCATTGAATATTCAAGAGTTCAGTTTACTGCTGATCTTCTTCCAACGGATATAACTGGTTTGACAATTTATGACAAGAGTAAAGGATTTACCGTCCTTAAAGGACCAATATTTGCCAATTTTGTTATTGGTGATGAAATCAATCGAAGCCCTCCAAAAACACAGTCCGCTATGCTTGAGGCAATGCAGGAGAAACAGGTAACCATAGGCAGGAGTACTTACATGTTACCCTTGCCATTCTTTGTCATGGCAACGCAAAATCCGATTGAGAGTTCGGGAGTTTATAATCTGCCTGAAGCGCAGATTGACAGATTTTTATTTAAACTTAAGATAGTTTATCCAAGCACAGATGAAGAGCAGGACATACTGAATAGGAATATCACGCTGAATAAGTTTGAGGATTATTCTCTAAAAAAAATAATGGATGGAAAGAAAATACTCGAACTTCAGAAGTTTGTCAAGAGAATTTATCTTAGCAAAGAAATAGAAAGATACATTGTAAACATTACTGAGTCTACAAGGAACCCGGACAAGTATAAACTAAGCATGGGAAAGTATATCGAATGGGGAGGTTCTCCGAGGGCTTCAATTGCAATGTTCATTGCTGCAAAGTCTGAAGCTCTGCTAAGGGGACAGAGTTATGTTACCCCCCACCATGTTAAGACAATTGCACATGATGTTCTTAGGCACAGACTACTTTTGAACTATGAGGGGCAGGCTGAAAATATTGACAGGGATGATATTGTAACTGAGATATTGAAAAAGGTTCCTGTTCCATGAAAAGAAAATTAAATGTGGATATTGTACCCTCCATTCGAAGGCTTGAGGTCGTCACCAAGGGTCTCTTGAAGACAAGATCTTCAGGGGGTTATGCCAGTGTGTTCAAGGGCAAGGGGTTGGAGTTCTCAGATTACAGAATTTATGCCCAGGATGATGATGCGTCTCTTATTGACTGGAAGGCTTCAATGAGGGCAAATCAATTGCTGATAAGACAGTATGTTGAGGAAAGGGATGTAAAAGTTTTTTTTCTTTTTGACTGCAGTTCTTCGATGGTTTTTGGAAGCGGTCCAAAACTTAAGAATGAGTATTCGGTTGAGCTAGTTGCATCGCTTGCATATGCAATTCTTGAGGCTGGTGACAGCGTCGGACTTGCAATGTTCAACGACAAGATTGTTGAAAAGGTTTATACCAGCAAGGGAAGGGGGCAGTTTTATAACATTGTTAAAACCTTAATCAAACCAGAGAGTTATTCCGGAGCCTATGATTTTGTTAATGCAGCAGATTTTTTGCTTAATTATCTGAAAGAGGATACAGTTGTTATCATTGTCTCTGATTTTGTCGGCCTTAAAGGAGAATGGCAGAAATTTCTTGAAATGCTTTCATCAAAGTACGATGTCATTGGAATGATGGTGAGGGACATAAGAGACAAAGAATTGCCTGATGATGTAGGACAGGTTGTTATTGAAGATCCTTACACAAAACAAACCCTCCTTATTGAGCCTGAATTGATAAAAGAAGTTTATGAATCTGAAATAAGAAATCAGGAAAATGAGATTGAGAAGGCGTTTCTCAGCAGCAAGGCAGATTTCTTAAGCATGACAACGAATAAAAGATTTACAGAGCCGATTATTACTCTGTTCAGAAAGAGGTCCATGAAATGGAGATAATATTCACAACGCCCGAGTACCTTTGGCTGTTACTTAGCTTGCCAGTTCTTATTTTTATTCACTTTACAACCATGCAAAACACTCGAAGGAGAGCATTCAAGTTTGCTAATTTTGAAGCTATACAGAGAATTACTGGAGGGGAAGTTCTCAGCAAGAATCTGACACTGCTTCTGCTCAGGCTTATTATCATATCATTTTTTATATTTGCCATTTCGGGAATGTCTTTTGTTTATCAGGGGCTTGGAAGCAAGTATGATTTTGTAATTGCCATCGACAACAGCAACAGCATGATAGTTGATGATCTTCCTCCCACAAGACTTGATGCGGCAAAAATAACTGCGAGAAATTTTATTGATAAGATAAGCCCTGACAATAATATTGGAATTGTTTCATTTTCAAGCACATCGCGCATTCACTCTCCATTAACACAGGATAGAATTAAGTTAAAGCAGGACATTGCTGGAATTGAAATCAGTGGCGTTGGCGGGACGAATATTGGTGAGGCACTGGTCACAAGCGCAAATCTTCTGCTTGGAAGCGGCAATGCAAGATCTGTAGTCCTTATTACCGACGGGCAGAGCAATGTTGGAATTCCCATATCTGATGCTGTTGATTATGTCAACCTGCGACAGGTAACCGTTTATGCCATAGGCATCGGGACTGAGCAGGGCTCTGATTTTTTCGGTGCGAATCTTGTTCTTGATGAACAGTCACTTCAAAACATTGCTGAGAGCACATCAGGAGAATATTTCAAGGTTGAGGATATTAATGAATTGGGGGATGCCTATAATCAGATTGCCAATGCAACTGAGAGAAAGATAAGCCAGAGGCTTGATTTTGCACTTACATTTATTGCTTTAATATTGCTAATTTTTGAGTGGATACTTATTAATAGCAAGTACAGAACAATTCCTTAAATTTATATATTCTTAAATTCGTTTTTAAGCATATGCTTAATAGAAAATCACAAGCAGCCATGGAATTTTTGATGACTTATGGCTGGGCAATCCTTGTAATCCTTATTGTAATGACTTCTTTGTTCTTCTTTGGAGTCTTTGATTCAAAGAACAAAACCTCATGCAATGTTGAAGCTCCTTTCGTGTGCAGGGACGTGAAAATAAATGAAGGAGGAGTTATGTTTTTGTTGGGAAATAGAAATGTTGATTCAATATCTGGTGTTAATGTCAAAATAAACGGGAATGATTGTGATGAGATTTACATCAATGATGTTTTGGCCAGTTCTGCCGTGAACATTGATAATCAGTTGATTAGGATAGAATGCAGAGGAGAGGTTTTGAATTCCAACGACAAGGTAAATGTTGATTTAAATTTTGTTTATACATCTGTTGTAGGTTCTCTTGATCATGATGTTACTGCAAGTGCTAGAGGGATAGTTGAAACTGGAGGGGGGGAGGAACCTCCTGAAGAACCGCCTGCTGAACCTCCTCAGACTCATAAGTTTGGATGGGCTGGAAATGATTCAAATGATTATTATAGTGGAATATCTGGAACAGTTTATGGAGGATTGATTCCGGGGGACAGCCAGTCCGGATTCTTTGACAATAATGCAACCCAATTTGGCAATTCAAAATATATTGATTTTGGAGCACAAAATTTTGACATTAAAGATGAACTTACATTGAGCGCGTGGTTTAAATCCAATGGGGCCCCCCCATATAGCGTTTATCATGCATTATTTATGCAAGGAAGTTTAAATTTCGGAATACTTGTAAGGGATAGCAGCAGAATGTATTCTTACCTTACTAATACTGAGGGAACCAGAGTAGCTGTGGTTGCAATTGACACTTTACTTGATGGAAACTGGCATCATCTTGCCATGACATATAATGGTGCTAATGTCAGAGCTTATATAGATGGTGATTTCATTAATTCACTTCCCCAAACAGGAGATGTGAGATTTACAGGTTCGGCCTTTATTGGAAGATACGGATCTTATTATTCTAACTCCTTTATGGATGAATTTCATATCTGGAATGAAACATTGACTGATATGGAAATTACTGACTTATACAACTCTTATATATAGTTTTTATACTAATAATTGATTTAAATTGTTTTGATATTTTATTTTTATGATTGAATTTGTTACAGGGTGCATGTTCTGCGGAAAAACTGAGGAGTTGATAAGGAGATTAAGAAGGGAAAACATTGCAGGCAAGAAAGTGATATTATTCAAACCAAAATTAGACAGCAGATATTCTGAGGACTCTGTCAAGACTCATGACGGAATTAGCTTTGATTCAATTAACATTGAAAACTCCGATGAATTATATTCTTATTTGGATTATGATGTGATAGGAATTGATGAAGTTCAGTTCTTTGATGAAAGTGTGATAACTTTCTGCAGAAAATTTGGCGAGAATAAATTAATTGTTGTTTCTGGATTAAATATGGATTTTAGAGGAGAACCATTTAGGTTCAGAGATTCTTTCAAACATGTAGGGGAATTACTTGCCCTTTCAAGAGTCACTTATCTTACTGCTGTTTGCACCTGTGAGGAAAATGGTGAAATTTGCGGAAGAGAGGCAGAATTTTCTCAGAGGCTGATTAATGGAAAACCTGCCAGTTATGATGATAAATTGGTTGTTGTTGGAGGAAGGGAGACGTATGAAGCCAGATGTAAAAAGCATCATTTTGTTACTGGAAAAAAGATTGTATAGAGCCTAAAATAACCTTCTTTTTTTAATGTTGAAAGTTTACAAATTTTCTTTATAAATCTTTCTGTGAAATTAAATTTATTTTGATAATACAAAGCTTGTAGTGCCTGAATTTTGATGTTTTGAGGGAGAAAGCTTTTTATATAACAAAGTACTTTTCATGGTATAAAGCAGGGGTGATCTTAGTTAAAATTCAAAATGGAAACCTATCAAGCTAGTAGTATAACTGTATTAAAGGATTTGGAGGCAGTCCGCAAGCGCCCCGGAATGTATATAGGAGATACATCTAATAGGGGTTTGCATCATATTTTTTATGAAGTTCTTGATAATTCAATTGATGAAGCGTTGGGAGGATTTTGCAATCAAATTGATGTTACAATTCATACTGATGGTTCAATAACTGTAAGAGACAATGGAAGGGGAATTCCGACTGACATTCATCCTGAAGAAAAGAAACCTGCACTTGAACTTGTTCTTACTGTCCTTCATGCAGGAGGAAAATTTGACAAGTCAACGTACAGAATTTCAGGAGGACTGCATGGTGTTGGCGTTTCCGTTACCAATGCACTGTCCGAGCTTCTAGATGTAAAAGTTTTTCGTGATGGAAAAATATTTCATCAGAAATTTTCGCGCGGTAAAAAATTGATTGAACTTGAAATTGTTGGTGAAACTAATAAAACNGGAACTGAAATTACATTTTTGCCCGACAAGGAAATATTTGAAGTCACAGAATTTGATTATGACTACATTGCAAAGAGNCTGAAAGAATTAGCNTATCTTAATTCGGGACTGAAAATTATTCTTAAAGATGAGAGGATTGGGAAGGAAGAGATATTCATCTTTGACGGCGGAATAAAACAATTCGTTGAGGATTTAAACAAGAATAAAAATAAGTTGCATGACCCAGTTTGCATATCAAAGGAAAATAAAATTTCTGTTGATGTTGTAATACAATATAATGATTCGTACAATTATAGAGTTTATAGTTTTGTTAATAATATAAATACTATTGAAGGGGGAACTCATGAAGAGGGTTTTAGGATTGCACTTACAAGGGTATTCAACGAGTATCTTAAAAAGAATAAACTTACTGATGAGAAACTTACAGGTGATGATGTAAGGGAAGGATTAACCGCAATTATTTCCATTAAAGTTCCCGAGCCTCAGTTTGAAGGACAAACTAAAACTAAATTAGGAAATTCAGATGTTAGGGGTCTGGTTAGTTCAATTGTTTATGAAAAATTAAATTCTTACTTTGAAGAGAATCCGTCAATTGCTAAGTTGCTTTGTGCCAAGATAATCAGCGCCGCAAAAGCAAGGGAAGCAGCGAGAAAGGCAAGAGAACTAGCAAGGAGGAAATCTGTTCTTGAAAGCGGTTCATTACCCGGCAAATTAGCAGACTGTTCCGAGAAGGATCCTGCCAAGAGTGAACTATTCATTGTTGAGGGAGATTCAGCTGCTGGAACGGGAATTTCCGCAAGAGATAGGAATTTCCAAGCCATATTGCCTTTAAGAGGAAAAATATTGAATGTTGAGAAATCAAGAATAAACAAGATGTATAAAAATGAACAAATTACAAATTTGATATCTGCATTAGGCACTGGAATTGGTGAAGAATTTAATATTAAAAAATTAAGATATCACAAAATTATTATTCTTACTGATGCTGATAGTGTCACAGGGGATACTCCATCACTCTTGTTTAATAAAAACGGAGAGATTGAATTTAATTACATCGGAAATTTTGTAGATAATTGTCTAAGACCTAAAGAGTATTCAGTCAGTTCATTTTCAATAAATCCCGGAAAACATCAGGTTAGGAAAATAAATAACATTGTAAAGCATCCATTGAAGACAAGTTTGTATGAAATAAAAACTAATCTGGGATATAATGTTAAAATGACTCCTTATCACAGCGTTTTTGTTTATGACGGCAAGAATGTGGTTACTAAAAATAGCAATGAAATAACCTCAGATGATTATTTAGTTATTCCCAGGCAGCTGCCAAGGACGGATAAGGATTATTTTGTTGATTTAAGCAAAGATTTGAACTCAGATTTTGTTTATGGGATGTTAGATAAAAATGATACAGACAAAATATCTGGAGATTCTTATGTCGGTTTAACCTTGGAGGAATGGAATAAATTAAAAAAAATAAGAATGAATTTGAAAATTAGTAGAAAGAAACTTGGGAGATTATTAAATATTTATTATACTATTTTAGAGCAGTGGGAATTAAAAATAGACAATGTTATGCCCAAGTATAGTCTATTCAAGAAATATCTGAAAATAATTAATGTAAAAGAGGAAGATGTTGGTTTTAAATTGTTTGTTCCATTGAATAAAATTGGTTCAAGCAGGGTTGATTGTGATGACTTTTATCTTAGAAACCATACAAATAAATTAAAACTTAAGTTTGAATTGGATGGGAGTCTGGCTTACCTTTTAGGGTGGTACATTGGTGATGGAACCCGTTCAAGGGGCAAAAAGAATCCTTATAGATTTAGTTTATGTATAGGAAATGATAAACACCATTATTTAAATGAGATAAAATCTTCTATTAAAAAATCTTTGGGTTGTGATATAATTTTAGAGGACAGGGGTAATGGAAGCGTAGTACACTTTAATTCTTTTTCCTTTGAATTGTTGTTAAAATATTTAGGATTATATAATAAAAAATCTTTTGAGAAATTTGTTCCGAATATTATATTTAATCTTAAGAAAGATTTACAGATTATGTTTTTGAAGGGTTTACTTCATAGTGATGGGTTTGCATTTGTTGGCAAGAAGAATGGAAAAAACAGCAAGGCTGTTCATGGTCACTCAACCTGTTCTAAGTCACTGATGGAAGGAATAGTATTTTTATACAGACAATTGGGAGTTTTACCATCTGTAATCAAATCAAAGGCTAAAGATCATTATTATAATGGGACGTTAGTAAAATCAAATTACAATACTTATAATATTCTTGTGGGTTCTGTTCGGCAGCTGGAAAAGACAAAGAAGATATGGGAACATCACAAAAATGCTTTGGCTTTGAAAGATTATATTTCTCTTGTCAGTAAAAAAGAAAATAGAAGGTATGTTGTTGATGTTAATGATGATTTTCAAGCTGTTAAGGTCTTATCCGTTGATAAGATTTCAACTAATGAAAAATTTGTTTATGATATTGGTGTAGATATCAACAGAAGTTTTGTAGGGGGTGTTGGAGGATTGACTTTGCATAATTCTGATGGCAATCACATATCATGTTTGCTATTAACTTTCTTTTATAGATATATGCCTGGATTGGTTCAGAATGGTCATGTTTATGTTGCTCAACCACCTTTATTTAAAGTTATCAAAAATAAAAAAACAACCTATGTAAGAGATGAAGAGGGCTTAAAAAATAAATTAAATGAAATCGGGAATGATAATGTAATTGTTCAAAGATTCAAAGGATTAGGAGAAATGGATGCAAATGAACTTGAAGAGACGGTTATGGATGTACGAACAAGAACTTTGAAAAAGATTACTGTTGAGGATGCGGTTGAAGCTGATAACATATTTTCTATTTTGATGGGTGATGAAGTAGAACCAAGAAGAGAGTTTATCATGAAATATAGCAAGGGCGCTAATATTGATGTTTAAAATGGAAGAAGTTCAGACTAAATTAATTCAGGAGGAAATGAAAGGTGCTTACATAGATTATGCTATGTCTGTAATAATGCAGAGAGCATTACCTGATGTAAGGGATGGATTAAAACCTGTTCATCGTAGAATTCTTTATTCAATGTATGGAATGGGTTTGATAAATAATAAGAATTTTGTAAAGTCTGCAAGAATTGTCGGTGAATGCTTTAAATATCATCCTCATGGAGATAGTTCTATTTATGATGCGTTGGTCAGGATGGCTCAGGATTTTTCATTGAGGTATACTTTAATTAAAGGTCATGGTAACTTTGGTAGTGATTCTTTCAAAGCGGCTCACATGAGGTATACAGAAGCTAAATTTGACAAAATTGGAGAAGAAATGCTCAAGGATATTGAGAAAGAGACTGTGGATTTCATCCCTAATTTTGATGGTAGCTTAAAAGAGCCGGTTGTACTTCCTGCAAGAGTCCCTAATCTTCTGGTTAATGGAACTTCAGGCATTGCAGTTGGAATGGCTTCCAATATTCCACCGCACAATATTTCTGAAGTCCTTAATGCAGTGATTTATGCTTTGGAGAAAGAAGATTATGATGTTGAGGATTTGATGAAGTTTGTTTCCGGCCCTGACTTTCCAACAAAAGGATTGATTTTAGGACATTCAGGAATAAGAAAAGCATACAAGACTGGAAAGGGGATAATAAAAATAAGAAGCAGAGTTAAGTTTGAGAAAGAAAGGATTATTGTTTATGAAATTCCATATCAGGTTAATAAAAGTTTATTATTGGAGAACATTGCAGATCTTGTAAAGAGCAAGAGATTAGAAGGCATAAGAGACTTAAGAGATGAATCGAGCAGAAATGAAATTCGAGT
>C687J35174_10010120_pt1 | contig 11744 bp, 11 predicted proteins | sample RifCSPhighO2_01_FD_35174 | JGI IMG/M metagenome (IMG submission 35174) | reverse complement strand
AACATATCCCTTGGCTGTCCTTTTTCTCCGCGACCGGCAATCCGAATTTTTCCGCGAGCTTCCGGACTACTTCTTTTTTTAAATTCCCTACCGGAAACAAAGTTCTTTTCAACTGCTCTTGTGTCAAAGCCCAAAGAAAATATGATTGATCCTTCGCTGAATCTATTCCGCGCAGCAGACCCCACCCTTGCCCTCCCCTTAGCAAGGGGAGGGTTGGGAGGGGTGATACCCTTGCATAATGCCCAGTCGCAATAAAGTCGGCGCCCCGCCGGAGCGCCTCATCCAGAAAGGCGCCGAACTTCACATGCTTGTTGCACATCACATCCGGATTCGGTGTTTTACCTTTTTTATACTCCGATATCATGTAATTCCCAACTTCCTTTTTATATACATCTTCAAAATCAAAAGTTAAAAATGGAATATCTAAATAAGCCGACACTCTCATAGCATCACGCTTTTCTTCTTCTTCATTGCATTCCAAAAAATCCGGATGCCAAGTCGACATAAAAACACCTACGACTTCAAAACCTTGCTGTTTAAGCAAAGCGGCCGAAACGGCAGAATCCACCCCGCCCGAAATCGCCACAAAAACTGTTTCCTTTTTCTTATCTTTTTTCACAGAGAGATTATAGCATACCCTCCAGATACTGACACCCTTACAAACTCCAGTTTGTAAGGGTGTAGTTGACGGACAAATAAGGAGTCAGGATTTTTGAAAGACCTTCAAGAAATTCACGAATATCTTTCCATAAGGAGAGAGACTGAGTTCCGCGAATTTGCCTTTTCGCTTTTTATTTATAAGCCCTACGCTAAAAAGCTTGCGAGAATGCTCTCCTATTGTTTTTTCATTTGCTCGAAGGCTTGCAATAACTTTTTCAAGCGTGATACCTGGATGTCCTGAAATTAAAAGAAGTATTTCAATCCGATAGTGATTGGCAATACCTTTAAGATGTCGCTCCATTTGCCAGGCAGTTTTTGATTTTTCTTTTGCCATCTTGTTATCTTACCACAACACCCCTACAAACTCCAGTTTGTGAGGGTATAGTTAATAATGTTCTGGGTTGATCAAATGAATAAGCGCGGTTACTACAGCCTGTTTAGTATAATTTTTCCTGTCTAACTTCCCTTTTGTTAAAAGCCCAATCATACCACCCGCTTTCCCTATCGCCGAATCGTCTGTTATGCCGATTTCTTTTGCTGCTTCATCTATCTCATAATCTTTACTGAAAACCAAGTCAACTATCGATTTAGGATACTCAAAAACGGAAGATCCGCCAAGGTGAAATTTTTCTCCGTCATAAATAGCGCACATTGTGATGTTCATATATCCGCTTTTTGTGTGGGGAACTTTTAAAAGTCCGCTTTCTAATCCCACTGATAAATCACAGTCAAAGAAGGCATTCCTCGCCCGGTTTATTGCTCCATTAACAGTCTCTTCTAATCTCTTGGGCTGCCCTGAAACTTCTGAGCTCACTTCTACCGCCACAATTCTTACTTTTGCGACTTCGTCAAAATCTTTAAAGACCTCTTCAACCGCCTTCAGTTTATTGGGATTTTTTGAACCAACATTTACTTTCATGACTTTTAAAAATTCTAAAGCGACATAAGGTGTTTATAAAGCAAGAAGGTGGCTCGCGCGTCCGAGAGGGCCGTATGCGCTTTGGGATTTTCGATTCCAAAACGCAGACAAAGCTCGCGCAACGAGAAATGTTCTACGTCCAGGGAACGGTGAAGTTTCGCCCAGGCGATGGAAACAGTATCAAGCTTATGATAATGCATAGTGTTCACAACGCCCAGCTTGGCAAGGGCGGTTTCTAAAAAAAGCGAATCAAAAGCGACGTTGTGCCCCACCATGATGCAATCTTTCACTTTTTCCAGAAGAATCTTAATCGCCTCCGGAAGAAAAACTGCTTTTTCCCACGCGTCTTTATTATAATTGCTCACTTTGAGCGAGACCGGATCGGCATTCTCTAAATTTTCGGGTTTAATTTTGATATCAAATTCTTCCAGTACCTCCAGTTCCGGTGTGGTGATAACCGCTCCGAGCTCAATAATCTCGTGCTTGGCGGGGTTTAATCCCGTCATTTCCACATCTATGAAAGCAAGGTTGTGTTTCTTCATTTTAAATACTTCGCCCTGTTCGCTTTGTGCCCCTCGAAATTCCGGGCATAATGGATATTCCCGTCCGCGTCGTGGAGATAATAAAGGTAGGGAGAACTTTCCGGATGGATCGCAGCCCGGATCGCGGCTAAGCCTGGATTAGCGATAGGCGCCGGAGGCAACCCCTTCGCTTTGTAAGTTTCCGGCGCAGCATCGACTTCCAGCGCCCGGCCAAGCGAAAGGCGCTTCCACAAAATTCCAGAAATAACAGTCCGATCATCCCCCTTCGCTTCTTTTTCAATTATGGAGGCCATAATTATTATACTCTTCTCGGACTTGCCGGAAGATAGGATTTCCGGACGGAGCGGCACAATCTTCGACTCATAATTTTTTTCCATCACTTTTATTACATCATCCGCAGTCGCCCGGAAAATAAAAAAATAAGTGTCGGGGAAAAGGTAACCGGCTTTATCTTTGACGAGAACTAAAAACTTCTCTTTGTCAAAATTCGGAAGCTTGGAAGCGGCAACGCTTGCGATCTCTTCATTATTGAAACCCTCCGGAATGGTAAGCTTGATCGGGGCGAGCGAGCTTTTCCCTAGAGCGACGCGCCGGGCAACCTCGTAGACCGGAAGCTTTTTTTCAAAAAAATAATCCGTTGAAACTGCATGACGCTCTCCCGCAAAAACGATTACAAATGCCTCGAAAAATATCCGCGAGCGGATGAATCCTTCATCTTTCAATTTCAGCGAAACCGCCCGCAAGCTCATGCCGGGTTCGATGGAGAGAATTTTCTCTTCGGAAAACGCTTTGGGAGCGCTCAAAAATAAAAAGTTAAAAGCCACAATTAAAAAAACGGCTCCAGTTGAAATCAGAAAAACTTTATGGCTTCTTGAGAGCATACTAAGTGGGCAAATTCGGCGGAGGCGCCGCTTCTTTGGATTCGATGCGCTCCAGAGTCGGAACTTTGATGATCTGACCCGGGAAGTGCCAAAGAGTCGCGATTTCCTCGACATTCAAGACAAAAGTCTCGTGGTGAACATATGCCTTAATTAAGCTGTCAATCGAAAGAAATCCAGGAAAGGGCCAGCTCCAATATTTTTGGGAAAAAATATGGTGTCGTAAGGGTAAATGAAAGAACGCGCGCTCTCGAAATTCATGCAGCATCCGATTGGCCAGCATCATAATTGTTTTTTGAGAGGCTGTAAATATACCGCTATAACGATCCCCTTGGGAGGCATTAACGCGGAGTAATTCATTGCAGTCGGACTTGGCGTATTGGCGAAAGATGAGACGTATGTTCCTGCGATTATTCATGTTGAAGGCTTCTTTCTTGGCGACGTACATTACCCGAATTCCACTCTCGAAACCGAGCTTCTCCGTCTTGGCATTCATCGCGGTGATGACATTGTCGTAAAATTTCGGCGCGCGAATTTCTTCCGCCCACCCACCGTCTTTACCCTGCTGGAGGCGGGTATAGGGCAGGAGCATCTTTCTCATCACTTCATTAGCCTCCGCTATCCAATCATGTCCTTTGTGTCCGCCCGTAGCGCCTGTAGGTGTAATAATTATCTGCATCCAAGCTTGTTCACCCTTACCCAGCGAACCAAAAAGTTCAATAATCGATGAAATCGGATCAACTTTATATTCTTCCTTCGGGTCTTTGTCCAATCCAAAGTCGACGTAGGTTTTAATCGGGAATGCTTCGTGCTTTATAAGCTTAAACTCACACCCCCACCCGTTCCAGGCGCTGGAGGCAGATATCTCGGGAACCGCGAGTGTATAGTCATCCGCGAGTTTTACCTGTGCTTGCGGATATTGAGCGTAGAGTTGTGTTTCAATCAGGCTCTTTATTCGCGAGGGTGTGCGGATATAAAAATGCACCTGCCCGTCGATCGAAACGATTTCCAGCGAAAACCAAAACCAAACCGCGCCCTGCCAGTANTCTTCTTTCCCTCCTTTAAAGCTCCAGTGGTANAGGGCGTTGGTGATGAAAAGCTCCATCGCCTTGGGAGAACGGAGGACGTCGCGCGGAGGAATGATTTCAAGTAAAACAAACTCAATGCCGGAAATAAAATCCTGCTGGACGTAATGGACCCAAATTTTCCAGCCAACGTAACCAAGCAAAATCGTTCCAATAAGTAGAAACAGAAACCCCGCCTTCCAGGCAAGATAGGCAAGAAAAATTATTACNATNAGGAGAATAATCTGAAAAAATTTCTTTTCTAGAAATGAAAAAAACTCATCNATTCCACTTTTGGCGGGTTCTGCCATGCTTATATTTTAATGGCTGAAGAAAAATAAAGCAATCGCCAGAAAGCTCAAAATTATAATGAGCACGTAAAGCGTGTCCCAGTGCCATCCCCTCCGAGCCATAAAAGCAGAAAGCCTTTGATACCCCTCGATAATGATGAGGCCCGGGAGTACAAAAAGCATGAAGATAATGGGATAAAGCATGTTAGGCCAGTGAATAAAGGCCGTTTTTATTCTTTTTGAAATATTTCGGATTGGCCAGATTCACCAAAATCGTATTCTTTTTGAAATATCTCTCTTTCATCACGCGCTCAATAACAGCGTCTCGAAGAAGCGGCCCTTCTCTTTTCAAAATGTCCCGAATAACCTCCCGGGCAATGCCGGGCTTGTAGCCCCATTCAGCCAGGGCGTACATCCCCCGGCCAACGAGGATAAAGCGCGGATCTTTAATCAGTTCATTGTGGCAGGTGGCATAGTGGGTCTTTTTGCCGAAAGTTTTGGTGATGGCATCGGCAACTTCCCGAAAATGCATCGGCGAGCCGTGCTTGCGCATCACCAGGAACGCGTAGTCTTTCACTCCGCGGGTATGCACATTGGGAGAACTTGCTTTGCCCCAGTCGCCGAGCGGATTTTTCTTGATTGTTTTTGAAATGGAGAGCCAGCGCCGAGTGATCTCGGCATTCCGATACTGGTCGGAGACATCTTTCATATGGTCAAAAAATTTCCGGATCATTTCACTCTCCGGAACGAGGTCCTCGTCGGAGAGGGAGGCGTAGAGTTTCTTCAGCGAATCATGCACTTTATTCGCCATCTCGTCGCTAACGCTCCAGCGGGTGTGAAAGTGTTCGTCCTCGCGGTGCTTTTTAAACGAATCCCCCAGGACTAAATAAAAATGAATATGGTTTTGGGTTGCCTTATCTTTCGAGACATGCGGCAAAAATTCATGTTCGGCGACAATACTACCCAGGGAAATCATCAACTGCTTCATCTCGTCGAAAACCGCCTGCTCTCTTTTGTAAGCGTCAGACTTTTTAATCAGGGCGATGGCCGCGTCCTCGATCTGGCGTACTCGCTCGCGAGTGATATGATACTTTTGGCCGATTTCTTCCAAAGTTTTTCGGACCGCGTCCGGGGTGAGCCCGAAGCGGCTCATGATAACGTCGTTGGCTCGGTCGTGAAGATGGGAAGTTATTCTCTTGGTAACTTGCTTGGGTTTAAATGATATGGTTGCCATAAATTGGAAATAAGCTACTCCTTAATTATACACACTGTTGACTTTGTGTCAAATTTGTTAGGATTTTTCCCCTCTTTTTGCCCGGGATCGCTCCACTCCGGTTAAGTATTTTTTTCTCAAACGGACGCTTTTCGGAGTAATTTCAAGGTATTCACCCGCGTTTATCACTTCCAGACCCCGCTCAATATTCAAAACAAACGACGGTTTAAGAAAAAGCGCCTCATCGGTGCCGGAAGCCCTCATATTGGAGAGTTCCTTGCCCCGGCAAGGATTTACCTCCATATCCTCTCCCTTAAGCACATTTCCGATTACCATGCCTTCGTATACTTCCGTTGCGTGATCGATATATAGTATACCACGTTCTTGTAAATTAGCAAGAGCAAAAGTGACAGCCAAGCCTGAAACCATTGAAATCATGGAACCCGCTTCTCTTTTTTTAATTTCTCCCGCATATTCGCGAAAACCGGTAACCCGGGAAGATATTATTCCTTCACCCTTGGTGTCGATGATAAATTCATTGCGATAGCCCAAAAGTCCGCGGGTGGGAATGTCGAAAATAATCCGGGCCAGTCCCCCGCTGTCATGCATGCTCTTCATGAGTCCGCGGCGCAAGCCGATTTTTTCGATAACCTTGCCCGAAGATTCCATGGGCACATCGATAATCAATTCCTCAAAGGGTTCTTTTTTAACTCCTTCCTCTAATTTGAAAATAACTTGCGGTTCCGAAATTTGGAGTTCAAATCCTTCCCGCCGCATGTTCTCTAAGAGGATCGCGATATGAAGCTCACCTCGACCATAAACTTTTATGCCGGATTCGGAAAAGTCGACTCGCAACCCCACGTTTATTTCAAGCTCCCTTTCCAATCTTTCTTTCAACTGTCTGGAGGTGACAAATTTTCCTTCACGGCCGGCCAGCGGAGAATCGTTAACAAAAAAATCGAGCGTTAGCGTGGGTTCATCAATGGCGATGGCGGGCCTCCGTTCCACGCTTTCATCTTCGCACAGAGTCTCGCCTATATATATGTCCGGAATTCCCGCGAGGAGCACGATATCCCCAGCCGTCGCGCTTTCCACTTCTTTTCTGGCTATTCCTTCGAAACTAAAAAGTTTTGTTATTTTTCCCTCCCTGGCGCCCTTCTCGCCTTTGACGAAAATTTTTCGGCCGGAGAGGATCTTCCCCGAATAGATACGCGCGACAGCCAGGCGGCCCAGAAAATTATCGTAAGCGAGATTAAAAACCTGTCCGGACATCTTTTTGTCCTCATCCAGGTTGGCCCGGGGAACTCGCTCCAGTATCAAATCCAGAAGTGGAGAAAGATCAGAAGATTCGTCTCCTAGATTTCTCATCGCCTTTCCTTCACGGGAAATCGCGTAAAGAGTTTCGAAATTGGCCTGCTCTTCGCTTGCTCCAAGCTCGAAAAACAACTCAAGAATTTCCTCGTGTACTTCATGCGGGCGGGATGCCGGCTTATCTATCTTGTTTATAACCACTATCGGCTTGAGGCCCAATTCCAGGGACTTTTTAAGGACAAATCTGGTCTGTGGCATAGGACCCTCTGCGGCGTCCACCAGGAGTAGCACCGAATCGATCGCGCGAAGCACCCGTTCCACTTCCGAGCCGAAATCCGCGTGACCGGGCGTATCGACGATGTTTATCTTCGTATCCTTATAATAAATAGAAGTATTTTTCGAGTAGATAGTAATACCCCGCTCTTTTTCTAGGGCATTTGAGTCCATGGACACGCTGTCATCCCCAAGCATTCCATTTTGCTTCATTAACGCATCGGTGAGCGTAGTCTTGCCATGATCCACATGGGCTATTATTGCGATGTTTCGTATTTCCATAAAATAATCTCGCTGTTTGTTAGCGAGTTTTGTGCGCCGGGCAGGATTCGAACCTGCGTAGCCCGAAGGCGAGAGATTTACAGTCTCTTGTATTTGACCACTCTACCACCGACGCAATCTAAAGAAAACAACTATAAAATAGCACAAAAAATACCTTTCTGCATCCTTATTGATTACTTACACCTTCGAACGGGGCTCCACGCGGATGGGGCTTTTGATTTTGCTTGCCCGTCCTCCGGCGTGGCCTCGCTGAGTTTGAATCGAGAGTTCGTTATTTTTGACCGAGACGACAACCGTGTCCCCTTTCTTCACACCGTTTGAGATGATAAAGGTCGCGACCGGATTTAAGATTTTATTCTGGATCAGGCGATTGAGCGGGCGGGCGCCGTAATGCGGATCATAACCCTCGCGGGCCAAGTAAGAGAGCGCCTCATCCGAAATCTTAAAGTCGATGCCTTTGGCCAGAAGCCGGTCTTCAACAACTTTGATTCGAAGATTGACGATTTCCTTGATCGCCTCCGGCGAGAGAATATCGAAGACAATTATTTCATCCAGCCGGTTCAAAAATTCCGGACGGAAATGATCTTTCAGCGCTTCCAGCACTTTTTCTTTGGTCCGACTGTAATCCTGCTTGTCGGTATTGTTGGAAAATCCGATTGATTCCATTTTCTCCACGAACTGCGAGCCGATGTTTGAAGTTAGAATGATGATCGCGTTTTTGAAATTGACCACTCTGCCCTTCCCGTCGGTCAGCCGCCCTTCGTCGATTACCTGCAGAAGCATGTTGAAAATTTCCGGATGCGCTTTTTCGATCTCATCGAAAAGGACGACGGCGTAGGGTCGGTGGCGGACGGCTTCAGTCAGCTGGCCCGCTTCATCGTAGCCGACATAGCCCGGCGGAGAACCGATCAATTTCGAAATGGAATGCCGTTCCATATACTCGGACATATCCACGCGGATAATCGCCCGGTCGTCGTTAAACATAAATTGCCCGAGCGCTTTGGTCAGCTCGGTTTTTCCGACTCCGGTGGGCCCCAAGAAAATAAAGGAGCCGATTGGGCGGTTCGGGTCGGAAATCCCCGCTCGCGAGCGGCGGATAACGTCGGCGACGCGCTGGATCGCTTCATCTTGGCCCACCACTCGTTTTCTCAATTCTTTTTCCATCCGTTCGAGCTTTGCCCGCTCTTCTTCGAGCATTTTAGTGAGCGGTATTCCGGTCCAGCGAGAGACGACTTCGGCGATATCCTCGGCGGTGATTTCCTCTTTCAAAATTCTTCGCGACTTCTGCAGTTTTTTCAAGCGCGTCAGTTTTATTTCCAATTCTTTCTTCAGCGCCGGAATCTTCCCGTAGCGGATTTCCGCCGCCCGCGAAAGATCAGCGCGCATTTCCGCATTCTCCGCTTCCAGACGCATTGTCTCCAATTCTTTCTTGATCGAGCGAATCTCAATCACTGTGGAGCGTTCATTTTGCCATTTGAGCTCGAGTTCTTTCGTCTTTTCATTCAGGTTGGCGATTTCTTTGTCAATTTCTTTGATCCGCTTTTTGGCGTTTTTGTTCGTATCGCTCTCTTTTTTNAGCGCCTCTTTTTCAATTTCCAAGCGCATGGTCTTCTGGCGAGCGTCCTCCAAGACCGGCGGTTTGTTCTCGAGCGCGATCTTCAACGAAGACGAGGCTTCATCAATCAGATCCACCGCCTTGTCCGGCAGAAACCGATTGGTGATGTAGCGCGCGGAAAGATTGACCGCGGAGAGAATCGCGTCATCGGTAATCCTGACTCCATGAAAAAGTTCGTATTTTTCTTTAAGACCCCGCAAGATCGCGATCGCGTCTTCAACCGAGGGCTCATCNATNTAAACCGGTTGGAANCGCCGGGCCAGGGCCGGGTCTTTTTCAATATGCTTCTGGTATTCCTTAAGCGTAGTCGCGCCGATCGCTCGCAGTTCCCCGCGGGAGAGCGCCGGTTTCAGCATATTCGAAGCGTCAAGCGTCCCTTCGGCGCCNCCCGCCCCGACGATCGTGTGGATTTCGTCGATAAAGAGAATCACTTTCCCTTCCGCCCGTTCGATCTCTTTCATGATTCCCTTGAGCCGCTCTTCAAATTCTCCGCGGTATTTGGTGCCGGCGATCAGTGATCCCAGATCCAAAGAGACTAATTCTTTGTCTTTGAGCGATTCCGGCACGGTGTTTTTGGCAATTTGCTGAGCCAGTCCCTCCACCACCGCCGTTTTGCCGGTGCCGGCTTCTCCGATCAAGATCGGATTATTTTTGGTCCGGCGAGAAAGTATCTGCATGATCCGCATTATTTCGTTATCGCGCCCGATGACCGGATCGAGCTTGTCTTCTTTGGCCAACTTGGTCAGATTGCGAGTGTACTTCAAGAGCAAGCGAAACTTCTTCGGCTCGCTAACGTCGGTAACGTTCTCTCGGCGAAGCTCTTCGAGCACTTTCATCACCGCTTCTTTCCCGATTCGATAGCGCGAGAGTGTTTCCCGCGCTTCGCCGGGCACCTCCAGCATGGCGATAAAAAGATGCTCGGTCGAAACAAAGTCGTCCTTCAGGAATTCGGCGAGCTTGGCGGAATGTTCGATAACTTGAGCCAAGTCGGGGTTGAGATAAATTTGATAGGAAGGAGAAAGGGTGCTGCGGGATTCCGGAAGTTCGATCGCCTCCAGCACATTGTCGGTCAGGAGCATCGTGTCAATTTCCAGTTTATCCAAGATCGAATTGACCATGCTCTCTTCCTGGAGAAGGAGCGCGGCCATAAGATGGAGCGAAGAGACGTGGTTTTGTCCGCGCTCAATCGCGAGCTCGTGGGCTTTCTTGATTGCGTCTTTAGCTTTGGTTGTAAATCTATTTAGTGGCGGCATTTTACAGCTATTTTATACCGCAAATCTTGATTTGTCAAAATTTTTTCTAGGTTTTTTCCTCTTCCCGGGCTTTGAGCGCCTCATTGATCGCGTCAATCGAAACGAAGGAGACAACCTCATTCATAAGCGCGATGCCCAGAGCTTCTCCATCCAAGTTCAAGACCAGAGCGCCTGAATTACTAAAAGTCGCATTGATACTGATATTTTTATTACTGTCAAGAATAAAACTGGAGATAGAATTTCCCAAAACAAGCACTTTCTGCCCAGGTTTCATCTTGCTCAAATCCCCCGCAACGGGCACAGTGAAGACGGCCACGCTCTCTTCTTTTACCGGCTCGCCGATCTTCAGAATCGCGAAACCCGCCGGGTCGGTGGCAAGGAGTGTTGCTTTGAACTTGCCGCTTGAATTGGAAAGATAATACGGACCTTCTATCGCTTGGGCCGCGTCGATAGCCACCAAACCGTCAGCATGAACAGCGAAACCTCTTCCGGAGGTTTGAGCATTTTCATCCGCGCTTCTCGATAAAGTGAAAACCGCCGATTGATTTTTTTCAATCGCGTCGACAACCAGATCTTCTTCCTTAACCACGATCGTCTGGGTGATGGTTTTCCCCTGCACCTGCTCGATTTTTTCGACTGTCTGCCGGACCACCCGATTGATCGGAACGGTAAAGGACTGCGGCGCTTGCTCCATCAAGGTGACAGTGGTAATGCCGGTCGCGATCGAAGTAATGAAGGAAAGCAGGATTGCCAGGAGGATCAGCTGCGATTTGTTCAGGTCTTTGATATCCATTTCATTAGTATAGCACAAAATCTAAACCGAAGCGGCAATTTTTTCCCGGACAATTTTTTCAATTTTGTGCGGATCGCTGATACCGTGAAAATTCACTTCCGCTTGATCCGAGCCGGCGGTATCAAAATGAATGTTCCCAATCCCGAATATATTTTCAATTATAGACTGCCGGACTTCAATATTTTGAATTCTCCGGTACTCGGCAGATTTTCTGGAGGTCGACAGAAATTTATATTCTTGCGTCACTCCGTCCAGAGTTACATAAAAAGTTTCCGCCCGGCGAACGAGTTCCCCTAAAACAACTATCAGAATTCCGATCGAGATAAGCGGTTGGAAAACGAAAAACCCCGCGACCGCTAAGCCAGTGCCACCTAAATAAAATCCTAAAAAAAGCAGCGGATGCGGATGCATTTTTTTAAGGATCCCCTTTTCAGAATGCATAACTTTTTAATTATACCACTTTTCAAGTTTTTTAAAGATTTCATCCAGGGCTTTCACCGTCCGATCAATGTCCTTTTTACTCGTCTCTCTTCCTAACGAAAAACGAAGTGAACCCTCGTCCGCCGCTTTTCCTCGAAGCGCCGCAATCACATGCGAGGGTGTTTCCTCGCCCGACTTGCAGGCGCTCTTGGCCGAGGCCATAATCCCGCG
>C687J35174_10010097_pt1 | contig 11762 bp, 14 predicted proteins | sample RifCSPhighO2_01_FD_35174 | JGI IMG/M metagenome (IMG submission 35174) | reverse complement strand
ACCAGGGTTTTTCGGATGTCTGCTGGTGCGTCGGCATTGAGCGAGTAAAACACGCGGCCTTGTTTGCCTACAGCGTCGAGGATGTCCAAATTTTTGAACATGATCAAGTGTTTCGAGGTCGATTTGAGGGAAATTTTTATATCCCGCGCGATCATGCTAACCGGCAGGGACTCGCCCGAAGACAGGATCTTGATTATTTTTAAACGATTCGGGTTGGCCAGAGCGCGAAAGATGGTGCTCCAACGTTTTAGTTTGGCTTTATCCACAAATTTGAAAAGTTAATTTCACTTATCAAACACATTGTATCACGCACTTACCTTTTCGGGCGAACTAGTAAGCGCACGACATACCAACATTCTCAAGTATGTTGGGATGTCGTTTTGTGGCGGGCGGGTGAGAGAGGAAATTTATTTTCAAAAAATCCCCCTTCGCATGATTCAGCCTTCGTTGCCACTTCGGCGAAGTAGGCAAGCTACGGAGGACCCGCCGGCCAAAGGCCGATTTTTCAAATCCCCATCTATTCAGCCTTTTCTTTCTTTCAATTCTATTTCTTCTTTCGCCAGATCAAATTTTACAACAAAGATATCAAAAAAACCTTTTTGGCCCAGTACCCCGTACCCGTGCTGTGATATATCGTAAGAAAATCCTACCGTTGTCGTGTAATCCCAACCACCAATATTTATTGAGATGTCGTGAAGAAATGCCTCGGATGGACTACTTGGCTGAATTCCTCCGAAAGTCTCTTTTTGACCCGTTCGCACATCAAAGCCTAAGTACTCGCCGATTTCACCGTCAAAAATACAAAAATCTGCCCCCGAATCAACGAGCGCAGCATAACGTATCGTATTGTTCTTTATTTTTATACTGATTGGGATAATTGGTTTGAGGATTGATCCCCCAAAAAATCCCGACTTTTCAGAAAGAGGTACTTTAGAATATCGAAATTTCACAAAGTGATACCGCCGACGTATGGAATTAATTGCGATGGCACTCGGTGCATAATCGGATTTTGAAACCCGCTCGCTTGGGCCTTTTCAATAGCCTCTCTAAGTGTTTTACCACTCGAAATAACTGTCTGCTCGTCGTCCTTCAGAGCGACCCAAAGCCCCTTATACTTCTCGTAAATTTGCGTCCAATCAATAGCCATATGTTTCTATTGTATCAAAAATAAGCCGACAAAACAAGGCCCTGAGTCATTCGCCAATTTGAGGCACTTACCTTTTCGGGCGAATTGGTAAGCGCAGGACATACCAACATTCTCAAGTATGTTGGTATGTCGTTTTGTGGCGGGCGGGTGAGAGGAAATTATTTTGTTTTGAATGAAATTTTCGGAATTCTTTTTGGAAACCTCTTCCCTTTTGCCATCCATGTGGCCTTAACCAGTTTGCGGCCTGAAAAGTAAATTAGCCGCACTGTACCATTTTCACGTGGACCAAAATGCCATTTTTTTCGATTACAACTCTTGCAAGCCGTTACCCAATTCTCAATCCCATGAAACCCTCCATAGCGAACTGGGATAATATGATCGACGGCCAATGAGCTCGGTTTTTTCCGCTTCCCGCAATACCCGCAGATATACTTATCTCTTTTGAAAACCCTCGCCCTATCACCGATACTGATTGTTTTTCTAACCTTATCCCTTTTTGCCATAAAATAATCATAACAAAAAACCGGCCAAAAGCCGATTGATGGGGCCGTTCGCCAATTCGGGCGAATTGGTCAGCGTGGGGAAAGGGCTTTCCCGAGCCAGGCAACTTATTAAAAAATCCCCCTTCGCTGGAAGCTATGGGGGACCCGCCGGCCAAAAGCCGACTAATGGGCCTTCCCGCGGCCCTAGTCTTTCAGGGCCATTCCAAAGTCCCCCACCAGACTCGTGGCCTGTGGGTGTTCAAGCGGCGACTTATTCCTAAAAACGCACACGTACTCGGACTGAAACTCCTCGGCGAGGTAAAGAACGTCCTTGATGTAGTTAACGCTTCGGTCCTTTTCCACGTACAGCAAGTGCCTCTTGCGGGCCCTTGCCGCGTCTATTTCTTTTTCAACTACTTTGTAATCCTTTACTGGCAGTCTGGTGTAGGCATCCGTGTATCGCAGATCGGCTACGTTAACGTCGTATGGGTATATTGTCGCAAAGCCGGCTGAACGGAATGCATCTACAGTAAATTTAAATCGGTCATCGCGTATCTCGTTATCCAGAATAAAGAAACACAAAGAACCCTTTTGCGAGAGTCCCCAGAAAAGCTCGTACAAGACTATTCCAAGATACCCGGCAGTATGAATATCCCAAATCTCAAGGGATGCTACCTGAAGATAGAGTCCGTTCGTGCACTGGACAGCCAAAACCCGCAACCTTGTCTCATCATTTTCCGCCGAGAAGTACCCCTGAATATAACTCTTTAGATATTGTACAAACGCAACCGTCCCATCATTCTCCATCTTCCGCATTTCCACGAGATAATCTTTCATACGAAAAACGATGTCCTGTATCTCCTTTGGCTGTAGATCGCCGAAGTATTTCATGATCTAATTATAACAAAAAATCGGCTTTTGGCCGACTGGGGATACTAGCTAACTCGCCCGCCTTGCTCCGCTCGTCAAGGCAGGCGCGAATGGGTCAGCACGGGACATCCCAACATTCTCAAGTATGTTGGGATGTCGTTTTGTGGGGTGAATTGGTCAGGGATAGGGGTGGTCGTCGGGCGGGAGAGGGGAAATTTTATTTTATAGTCCTCGCTCAGAGAATCAAGCACCTTTCGGCCTAAAATCCCAAACGTTGATTTTACCATTGGTCTTAAAATGGCTGCTCCCTTGAAAGAAGTAATTCTTGTGAAGTCAGCGAGAAAACTATCGTGAATTGCTTTCTTATCGCCCTGCACTTTAACCCCGTACTCCTGTAAATAGCTGACCCGCACTATTCCAGTAATCACATCTGTCAGCTGCAGCTCGTCAAATATCTTCTTGTCCGCAAATACTAAAGCTGCGGGCTCAATCGGGTACGCTGGGTCCGATTTCTTCAAGCCTTTTTTTATCATTCTGTTGAGCTCGTTCAAGAAACCTGCCTGCTGTGGGCCTGAAAGAGATATACGATCAAAAATAACCCGAGCGCGCGAAAGTACCTTAAAAATCTTGTCCTCGGCGGGCATCCATGGATACGCCAATAGAAGGCCGGTAAGCCTTGCTCTGTCTCTCCATCCCGCTATTCCTTTCCACTGAGATGTATCTGCCACGATTGCCCTGAAGCAAGCGCTTGAGCTAAGGAAATCATCCAAAAGAGCGCGGGCAAACTTGGAGGACTTGGTATCCAGTCTATCCGAAAAATGTAACGTATGTAAAAATCTAATTTTTTTTCTGCTCGCTCCTAATCGAGGCTGCAGGTCACAGTCTACCGGCATCAACAAAGCGCCGATCACAAATAGTGCGCCCGTGGGCGCCTCAATTTTAGTCTCGTCGACAAAGATACGGCAAAGCTGAAAATGCTGGTCTGTAAGTTCCATAGGGTAATCATAACAAAAAATCCCCCTTTGCATAAAGCTATGGAGGACTCGCCGGGCCAAAAGCCGATTCCAGGATTTGTTTGGCTCAGTGCTAAACCTCCGGCGGTTGCGTGACAGTGGTTGAGCTAGAAATGATAGAGCCAGTAATCGTTGAGGTCAAACCGTCTAGGTTTACAGAGGTAGTTTTAGTATAATCCCCTCCTGGCGGATCCAGAGGAATATCACAGTCGCATCCCAAGCAGTATGCGTATGTTGCGAGAACGATCAACAAGGACCCGCAAGCCGCACAATATTTTTTAATTTGTCCCCGTTCAGCACCCATGTGGATAATTTACTTGATTAGTTTAACATTAGGTATTATACTTTAGGTATGCAAAAGAAGTCAAGCATAGGTATAGGTAGGCCTTCAAAACGGCAGGCAGAAGTTCTCAAGTATCTTTCGGGGTTCCGCCAAAAAAAAGGGTACTCCCCGTCCTTGGCAGAAATCGCCAGGCACTTCGACGTGTCCGTTCCTACGGTTCACCAACACGTCTCCTATTTGCGAAAAAAAAATCTTCTCACATCAGAGAAGGGAAAACAGCGATCAATTCAGACACTTAACACTCGCAAAAGCGGGGTTGTGGAAATTCCCCTCATGGGACTGATTGCTGCAGGCGGACCGATTGAGGCGATTCGCGATCCCAGACCAATTGAAGTCCCTAGAAACATGCTTTCAGCAGGAGCAAATTTTTACGCCCTGAAAATTGCAGGAACCAGCATGGTAGAAGACGGAATTTTCGATGGCGACATTATTGTTGTCCGAGAGCAGTCATCGGTCGAAAATGGCGAAAAAGCTGTTGCATATCTCCCCGACAAAGACGCTGTGACACTCAAAAGGATTTACCGGGAAAAAAGTCGTACTAAGCTAGTTCCGGCAAATAAGAAAATGAAACCTTTTTACGAAACAAACATTGACATACAGGGGAAAGTTGTTGGGGTCCTAAGAAAAGAAGACTAGTAATCCGCTACAATATTAAAGGATTAAAGGGGCTCGCAGTTAAAAAACAAATGATGCAGGAAATAAACTCACCCTTTCGATATGCCGGAGGAAAATTTTATGCTCGCAAGCTTATAATCGAGCATATTCCTACACACAGATACTATATAGAGCCTTTTGCTGGCGGTGCTTCCATATTTTTTGCTAAAGAAAAAGTCCAGGAAAATTGGCTCAACGACATTGATAAGGACTTAGTAAACTGTTTAACAATGATACGAGACTATCCTGATCGTCTGATTAAAAGGCTGAAAGGTGAACAGGCTACAAAGGCAAGACATACATTTTATAAAAATGAATACAGACCTAAAAATAAACTAGATAGTGCTGTACGCTGGTTTTACATAAACAGAACATCCTATTCAGGCATTATGAATAAACAGAATTGTTATTGGGGCTATGGTGAAAAATATAGTATGCGGCCCGAAAACTGGCCGAGAAACATTTTAAGGACATCGACAAAGCTTCAAGGGGTAAAACTAACTTCCCTCGATTTTGAAAAAATAATAGAAGGGGCCCCCGATGAGGCCTTTCTATTCATTGACCCTCCTTACTTTAACGCCGATCAGGCGAAATTTTACGTCCATTCATTTGCAAAGGACGACCACCTTCGCTTAAGTAAAATCCTGGAAAAACATAAAAAGAGAATCAAATTCCTACTCACTTACGATGATAGCCAGGAAATTAGAGATCTTTACAACTGGGCCCACGCACTGCACCAAAAAGCTTGGAACTACACTATCAACCGAACAGACGACCAAAAAAATGGGACAGAGAAAAAAGGCACTCGATACAAAGGTCACGAGTTATTTATAGTCAACTACGACTCGGAAAAACAGGCTCCTCTCATCCCCACAGAATCATTTGCCTATAAGGTCCTCAAATAGATGTAAGGACTTGGCAATAGGAAACCATTTGTTCTCCGGCTCCTGATTCTTCCGAGAAAAACCAATTACTGGATAATTCGGGATAAAACCACAGGCTTTTTTGTTTTTACATTTGGCTCGAGTACAAACTATCCCATTATTTCCTATTTGAAGATCTGAGGTCTTAGCAACATATAATGCTCTAAAGGCGAAATCCTTGAAACTTTCTTTTTCAGAAACGCCTATTTGCTTCAGAAACTTCTCACCGTTTTTCTTGGGTTTCCATTCAAACAAACCGGTATCCTTGTCGGTCGTATAAAATGCGTTGCCTATTGACGAAATGACGATATCAAAATCCGCAGGTAAATACTGATCATTATGAACAGCCAGAACTTTCTCAGGAACACCTAATTTCGGGGCCATCTCTTTTACCTTGGCTGGTCCGAGGGTACGGCTTCTCATGCACTTAACTCTTATCTCACTACGTCCGTCAGTAAAGAGTCTATACCCGCCTTTTTTAGCAAGTTTACACTCTACCCGAACAATTTTGCCCGTTGGCCCATGCTGCACACGAACGTCGACGTCATGAAAACCAATTTGGGCATTCATCATGGGCTTATCAACGAGCCACTGGTCTTTTGGTAATATTTCCTGCAAAACCATCATCACGGAAAATTCAAAAGCCTTGCCCCGAATCATTGGAACAACTTTTGGCTCGTAAAGCGTTTCTGCTAAATACAAAAGCGGAATATTGTATTTTTCGCAAAAGTCTTTAACTTTTTCTTCCCAGTTGGGTATCACAAATATTTTCCGAATAATAGTCCTTATTCTACAACTAAACCAACTGGGCATCAAGTTGAGGCTTAAGCAGACTGCCTCCCCTCATTTCTTTTTCCTCTTTGGCCGCCAGCCATTGTCCGTAGCCAGTAGACCGTAGTCCGGGGCGGTAGTTGGTAGAAGGCAGTTAGTAGTTCGAGAGGTCATTTCCTTTTTCTTGTTTTCCAATCACGGATTACCATCCCGCCCGGTATTCGTTTCACTACCACGCGCTGCTTCTCCCTCCACCCCAACTCATCCAAAAACTCCACTGGCAAAGTTATGCCGAGGGAGCGGCCCATGGTGGTTATTTTCCTTATATTTTTGTGCCTGTTAGTTCTCTGTGCCACTGGTATGTATTTCGGTATGTATCAAGTTAGTAGACTGTAGATAGTAGGTGGTAGGTGGTAGGTGGGGAAACATAAAAAAGCCTTTCAGGCTTTATTTTACCACAAAAACACGCTAGCGGGGAGCGTATAGCGTAAAGCTTTTAGAGTAGGAAAACGGCCTTTTTGGGCCGCCTACAAACATACTCATCTATGGGGGCTGCGATCATAAAATCGACAATGCGTCTCTGAGTTGATCCGGGTTTTTCTGAAGGTCTATCAAAATGAGCTTGTCTCGACTGTTGTGCTCGCCAGTTCCTCCAGCTCCTCCTCGTACACATCATCATCAAGCCATCGGAAATCCTGACTAAAATCAATGGCATCAGTTTTCCAAGTGCCCCAATCAGTAGGTAGGATTTTATCGAGATAAATAATTGATTCCGGAAACCTTTTTGCCAGATACTCTGACACGTGATTTTCCCCTCCGTGACAATGAGTTGTCAGCCAATAGCAAGTATGGCTTGAGGTTAATTTCTGGAGTAAATCCAGAGCATGATTTGCCGGCCGGCCACTCAGGGCCAGGGAGTCTTGCAGAAGTACGCCATCAATATCGAGATAGATGTTCATTATTTAGTAGACAGTAGAGCGTAGATAGTAGGCCGGGGGTGATAATATCACTTTTTCTTTTTCTGTTTTTTTCTCCCGGGCCAGCAAATCGGGCACGGCCCCGCTCCCCGGTATTTATGACCTCGCGAGCAGATTTTCCAGGCTGAACTTTTCACATCCCTACCTCGACGGAAAAGCCGCCATAGGTAAAGCGCTTCATATCAAAAGGCATCTGCATCTGTTTCTTGGCATACTTCTTGGCGAAATAGGCCATGACTTTCTTGTTCACCGCATCGCGGTGTGCACGCGATTTGTAGGTGATAAACGAAAACCAAACGGCCTCGCCCGGACGGGTCCGCGCCATTTTCGGGAAAGTCATGGTGAGCCCTTTGTCCGGCCGCACGTCGGCGAGTATGCACTCTTTGTAATCGAGCGCGCCAAACCGTTTCCATACGGTCATTGCCTCCCGCGCCATTTTCTTGTACTTGCCCGTGTTCTTTTTTGGGATGGGGATCACGAATCCATCAACATATGCGCCTTTTCTCATAGGTCGTTTAATTAATGTTTATTTAGTTTCCCGTATTAATGAAAGTATAGACGAAATCAGACTAAAAATCATATGAATGTCGGGGGCGCTAACTTTTAGGCCCAAGGCACGAGATAAATAGGGCAAAAAGAAGAGGCCGCGAGTCCCTATGAAGGGGGCTCGCGGCCGGTGTGAATACTTAACATCGCCGATTTATCGGCTGGGTTGCGGGGCGTTCGCTCCTGTCTCGAAAATGTGCGGGTCGTAATTACCCTCGCAGAGCTGCTCAATGCGAGCGAGCTTTTTCTTCATTCCTGCTATCCTGCCCGGCCCTTCCCCACCGTCGAGATGCTCCGCCTGCCTGGCGATGTGGCAAATAGCCGCTAGGCTGATAAAAGGGTGGAGGACCGACTGGAAGGTATGGATCAGTGGATAATAGATGTCTTCAAGATGCTCGGTACCCCCGTCTTCTATGATCAGCTGTAGCTCCCTAGTCCAGTGGGAGTCGCGCTCGCGAATCCTGAAGTGATGGCCGGGCCATGTGATACTGGTGTCCAGGCCGTGAAAATTAATGCCGCTGTTCACCTCAATGTGGCTAAGCCACTGGCGATAACGCGCCCTCGGCTGACATATTGCTCCCAACTCTGCCTCGACTTCGGGACAGTACCAGATGCGGTGCCAGACCTTGAGCGCGGTGACCTCTCTGCCCACCTTGGTAGGAATGAAAAGTGCTGACGCGCATGAGTCAATCAGTTCATCGGCTGTTTTCGCCTCGAAATTGCTCGGCAGACGGAAAGTAATGCTAAGAGTGACCATTGGTCCTCCTTGTCCTCGCTTGCGCTTGGAACGACTATTTATGGTCAGTCGTCAACCGGAATGGAACTTCTGAAACAGGACACTATGGTAGCATGGAAAAATCAACGCGTCAAGGGAAACGCCTGCGTCTTTGCGCATGATGTCCTGGATATTTTTGATGACTGACTGGATGTTGGATATAGTTCGACAAGCTCACTATAAATATTACTTGAATTTGAATGGGCGTTTATTCGCCTCTTGCAGAATCTTTAAGGTTGCTTGTACCGAGAGATTATCGGAAGGCAATAACACCAGCCGTTCACCGAATCGCTCAAGGAGAGGACTTAAAAATTCATCCGCCCATGAGGGCGATAACGTTAATACGCCGGAAAAATCAATTTCCAATTCTTCGTTTGGCGGCAACTCTAGAAGTGTGGACTGAAACGCCTTGAACGCCTCGCTGCCTAATTCGCGAGATATGAGAGTCGTGCCGAATTTTTCTAATTTTACTTTCATATTATTTTTTTTGGTTATGTTAAAAATTAATTTTTGCCATACAACCGCGAACTACATTTGGACCACGAGTAACCCGAAAAGATTTATCGTCGCCCTTTAGATATACTTCCGCATCGCCGCTGGTAAAAAATAAGTCTATCGGATTGGCAAGAACCACTTCCCGAACCAATTTCAGACCATTGCCGCGTTTTTCCGGCGCCCGCCCGGATAAAAATTCGGTAAACGCCACATCAACCGCCTTCACATGCGTCGATAAATCCGGACGAACGCGGCGCAGTGTCTCTAAAATACCTAAGCCCCGATCTGCAAGAACAATAATGCCTTTTTGGATGTCGTAGCCAAAAAATATCCCCGGCGTATCCGGCCATTTCCCTAAATTGTGAGCGAATGAATTGTCCCCGATTTCTCCCGCCACCAGAACAATCAAAGAGTATAATTTTTCAAAGCCCGGCTTTTCCATAAGCATATGCTCCATTTTTACTAATCTTCCTTGAAACACGGAGCTCGTGGGGCAGTAAAAGGTGCCGGGGAACTCGGCCCCCTGACTAACCCAATCAGACGCAAACTTAAGGAGATTGCTTGCAAAAATCTCTATATCTTTTTCCCTGTAATAACGATGTGTACCGCCTTCTTTTTTGATCGCAGTTAACTTTCCGCTTTCATCCCAACGACGAAGCGTATCTATAGAAACGCCTAAAATCTGGGCTGCCTCGCTAATTTTGAGTAATCTTTCTTCCATATTTTATATGCTAACATATACTTAAAATCTATGCAATAGATACTAAAATCTATGCATAAAATATATAAACTATGCGAAAATAGAAGTAATCTAGAAATTAGTCGGCGTATAAGGCCGCTTGGACCTCTTTAACTGCCGGTAGGTAGTAGCTGGTAGTTCGGGGGGCAAAAGCCGCGGGCCCGGTGGGGCTCGGGGCAGGGTGCAGAAAGTAAGAAAAGAAGAGGCCGCGGGACCATGGGTATGGTCTCGCGGCCGGTGATACATTCGTCTCTCTGCTAGTTGCCCCACGCGTAGGTGAGGCCGCCGCCGAAGACGGCTTGGAGCTTACGGTCCCGGGCCCCGATGATGGGACCGATGACGCGCAGACTCAAGGGAGTGATGGTGAGGCGCGGCGTGGCTCTGATATCCAGCGCGGCGCGATAGTTGGCAAAGACGCCGGCCGGCTTGCGGAAGAAGCCTGTGTCATAGAGCGCAGACGCTTCCTGCCGCAGTCCGAGTTTGCCAGTGAGCCGCCAGTTGTCCCGCACGCCTCCGCTGAGGAAGGCGCCCAGGTCGCGTCCGGTCTGCTTCGTCGGGAACATCCCGTCGAGGTAGATATAGGGTGCGATCGTGTGCGAGTGCCAGGGTTTCGGCCGCGAATACGAGACAAACGGATTGACGATGTCTGTGCCCGCGCGGCTAACGAGCGGATTGAGGTCGAAGTAGGTCACTCCGACCCGCGCAGATTTCCCGGACCAGAAAACAGTCCAGTCGATCTCGCGCCCGCTGTTGCGGTTCAGCCCAAAGTCCGTTGATCCCCAGACGTCGAGGGAGAACCCCCGACCGAGATCAAAAGTCAGACTCGTCTGCACGACCGGTCGGTCGTGGACTTCCCTGCCCGGTTTGACCACATAGTGGTCGGCGATGTTGGCCGAGAGGGTGACGGCTGGTTTGGTTTGCGCGAACGCGGTAGTGCCGGCGGCCGTGATCGAGGCCGCTACCACGCCAGTCCGGCAAGCGGTTGCGGTCGCGGCGGTGACGGTCTGTCCTAGAGCGGCGGCTGCGGCAACGGTGTCATCGCAAGACCAATCGATTTTGCGCACGTCACTCGCGGCGCACTGATCCGCTGTGTCATGGCGCATCCCTGCGTCACCGTGCATATCATGCAATTCGATCGCCCGCTGAAACTCGTAGCACTGACGGAACGATTGCCCGCTAAGCAGCAGGTGTAGCGGTAACGCGATGGGCCAGAGAAGCATCTGCATGGACCACCCCCCGATAGGCAGGGCAACCCAATACCGAAGCTCCCGGGCCCAGGTAGTGCGTTTGTCCCTGAGGGCAGTGACAGCGCACCACAGAAAGGGCGCCGCGATGCCGGCTACGAAATAGCCTTTGAACTTCCAGTCAAACTCGACGGCGTGGCTGAACCATGCCATTCCCGCCAGGCCGAAGTATAAGACGAAGAAAAACCCCTCGCCGCTCCTGGTCTCCTCGTAACGCGACGGCATGGGTCGGTTGGAATCGTGCATCTCCTTCAGTAGCCAGTTCCCGAGCCTCTCCCAGAGTTTCTTCATTTGTCTGTTCCTCCTTGGAATATGACTCGTGACTATACCAAAATTCGCCGCTTGTGTCAACACCATGGCAAAGAAAAACGGCCGCGGACTGCGCTCTGGCAGTGTGCGGCCGTTGCAAAATAAGCCATATTATTCTACCGGCAATTCGAGATCAAAGCTGTTGGCAGGCACGAGATCGGAAAACTTTGCGCCTGCGGTAAAAAATACGGCTGGGGTGGGTATCCCCTTTCTTCCTGTTGCCGTCATGAGCCAGACAGTGCCTGCGCTATCCAAAACATATGTTCCTGCCAGATGGCGCGTCTCCGCCGTGTTTATTAGCGCCCCATCGGGTACTGCGGAGACGTCGGCGGAAATCGCGTTTTTGAAACTAAATCCCAAACCCAGAAAAATTTCTGCCGAAGGAAACCCGTGCTTTTGCCCGCCGGATATCTCCGCTAAATGGATGAGCGCTGTAAATTCGGGCTGAGCAGATTTTTGCGATGCGCGTCGGGA
>C687J35174_10010088_pt1 | contig 11766 bp, 13 predicted proteins | sample RifCSPhighO2_01_FD_35174 | JGI IMG/M metagenome (IMG submission 35174) | reverse complement strand
AGGTTGCACCGACGATATTGAAATTGTTTGGCGTTAAAGTACCAGAAGATATAAAAATAAGCCCGATTGACCTAAACTAATGGCACATTTTTACGAATCAACGCTTATAGACACGGTGGACGGATTTCAATGCAAATCATACGCGAGCGAACATCCGCCCGGGTACGTCATTGTTAAACCAAAGTATATTCCTGCGAATGCGATTAAGGGCGACGGTCTCAAGTATCGTTTTCTGTTTGAGCAATGCTTAATTCGATTTAACCAGTTTGCAAAGAAAGCAGAATTACAAAAGTACGTCGAACAATTCCGTAAAACATTTCCGGATTATATCTACGATTGTCCCATCCACAAGAACTGGTTCTATGTTGTGCCACGCAATAAAATTAAGACCATTCATGATCCAAAGAACGGATTACAAGAGCTCCTCAAAGTCCCACTCAGAGATTGTGATCCGTATCTTGTACTTGTTCGAGAACTTGTTGAGCTGTTAACAAAAAGCGGCGTAAGCACGAGTCACCTCGGCATCACTCACTCAACTCTCTTAGGCAACTATACGTTCGGCAAGTCAGATATTGATATTGTTATTTACGGCAAAGTCAACGGCTGGAAAATATTAGACTTCTTAAAAACAGCAACCCACGAAAAGCTTCGCTGGAAAACCGACGAAGAGTGGGCCACTTATTATCAAGAACACAAGACGTCCGAGTCGAGCCACTTCACCGAGAAAGAATATGTCAGTCAAATGCAGCGCAAGAAGTACGAAGGAACGTTTGGCGGCACAGTATTTACGTTGTTTACAACTGAAGAGCCTGAAGAAACATGGTTTAAATGGGGCGAAGAAACGTACGAACCACTTGGCGTTGTAACAATCAAAGCAAAAGTAGTAGAACATTACAGTAGCCACGTACGACCCGGATTCTATGGTGTTGATCATGTGGAGTTTTTGGATCTGGAAACAGCATTGAAAAATAAGTTGAATCATTCGATCAAGCTAAAGAAAGTAGTAACTTACTCCATTCCATTTGTTCAACAAGCGTTAGCAGGCGAGCACATCAAAGCATGCGGACTTCTTGAGCTCGTCACACCAAAAGACACAAAGCACGAGCCATACTACCGCATTGTTGTAGGTTATTTTGACGCGTACTTGGGCNATCGCCGCGAACAAGAGTATATTAAAATGGTTGAGGCATGATATCATGCATTTCTACGAATCATCAATCATCACAACGAAAGACGGCTTGCACTGCCAAGTATATGCGAACGAACATCCCGTAAACTCTATCCTTGTCAAGCCAAAATATATTCCAACCGACAAAATAGAAAGTTCTGCGCTACAGTATCGCTTTATTGCAGGCAGAAAAATGAATCGCCTTAATTTGTGGGCAGACAAAGAAGCGCTGAAGAATTACATCGAAGATTTCAAGCAAAAATATCCGCACTACATATTGCCGCACAACAAGTTGTTCTTTTCAATCCCAATCGACCAAATTGAGCGCGTATATTTCCCGCGAACAGGCTTAAAAGAACTCATGGCAATGCCCGTAGTTGCGCTTGACGAGCACCTTAAGAACGTCCATAGTTTCGTGAGTTTTCTTGCACAGAGCGGCGTGAAAGCGTCAGATTTAGGGATTACATATTCCACACTGATGGGCCATTATAATTCGCAAGTATCAGATATTAATATCGTCGTCTATGGCAAACAGAACTTCTGGAATCTCATGAAATATCTTGAGACTGCACAGCATTCTTCGTTACGCTGGAAAACAGAGAGCGATTGGCTGGAATACTATACGAAACGAAACCGATTCGCAGTGTTCGGTAAAGATAGTTTCCTCAAAAGTTCAATGCGCAAGAAGTCAGAGGGATACTTTAACAATACGTTATTCGTTATTTTCGCCGCAGAAAAAGAAGAAGAAGTCCATACCAAATGGGGAACAGAAAAAGTTGAAGATTGTGGCGTTGCCACCGTTGAAGGAACAGTTATTGATGATTTTCATTCAGTTGTGCGACCCGGGTATTATGGTGTAGATACGCGCGCTCACACCAAAGAAAATACTAAAGAAAATAATAGTATCGACGGTAACGATGGAAAAGATATTCCTGTTTCATCGATTGTATTTTATTCCCGCGATTACTGCATGCTTGTGCAAAAAGGAGAGAAGATTCAAGCATGTGGAAATTTAGAGCGAGTGACGACAACGGATGGCCGCGTACATTATCGCGTTGTTGTGGGTTACTTCGATTCATATTTAGATGACCGGCGAGAAAAAGAGTTTGTGCGGTTGGTGGAATAATGAAAACAAATAACTTCAATGATCTAATCGACGAAAGTACAACACACGACCCCGCGTGCAATCTGTGCAGTGAGTCTTCTCTTCCTATCGGAAGTAAAACGAATTACGGCGCCGTCATCATCTTCAGAAATGGCGACAATAACAGCGGATGGTTTGCTACACTCTCCCCAAAAACAGGTGGCGACCCCAAAGACTTCACAATTCAGCTCATGACGAACAAGCATTTAACACACTTCTGTCAGGTAGACTCAATCGCAGGATGCGCTGAAAATTACGGCATTGCATTTGCAAAGTTAAGTCGTGCGCTTACAGAAGTCCTAGCATCGGAAAATAAAGATTTCAAAGTAATCGCAGACACGCGCGAAACATCCGAATCAGTAGCAACGTACGGCAAATGCACAAACTGGAAAGACAAGAAAGAACATCTGCATATCAAGATTTTCCCATTCCGAGGCGCAATCGGACAGCCGTACACAGTTGATAGTACATTTGAAAAGAAAAAAGTCTACAAAGACAGCGAGGGCGAGTTTGTGAAGATGACTCCGGTAAAGAAGCAGATGATCACTAAAGAAAGGTTTAATTATTTGTCACAAAAACTGATTACATTGTTAGAGGGTAAATGATCGATCTTCAAGCACACACAACGATGTCAGACGGCGAACAAACGCCAGAACAATTAGTAGATGACGCAATAAAACGCGGACTCAAAGCGCTTGCAATCACTGACCATGATGTTGTTGATGGCGTGCAGCGTGCTCTTGATTATGCGAGAGGCAAGCCTATTGAAATTGTGCCAGGCACAGAAATCCGCTGTTATGAACCTGAAAGAGGTTTCAAGGAAATTGATGTTCTTGGCTTACTTATTGATCCTAAACATCCTGCAATGGTTGAATTAACTGAAAAAGGTAAGCAAGAGCGCATTGCACAAAAGAAAAAGATGATTAAAAAGCTCAATGAGATGGGCTACGACGTTGATTACGATGAAGTCGCCGCGACCGTCGGCGCAGCATTTGGACGTCCACATGTTGCAAGATATTTGCTGAAGAAGTACCCTGAGAATTTTTCATCAGTTCAGGATGTATTCGACCAATGCATCGGCTTCGGCAAGCCCGCGTACGTTCCACGTGACGAGAATCTGCCAATGAAAGAAGCTGTTCGTGTCATTCATGCGTCCGGCGGCGTTGCAATTCTTGCACATCCGCGTGCGTATGAACAAGAAGAATCACTTCACTTAATCAAATTGTTCAAAGAAGCAGGCGGCGATGGTATTGAGACCTATTATCCGTACCATTTAGTCTTTCCACAGCTGAAACTTGATGAACGCGGCAATAACGATCTGATTCAATTTTACAAAGGGGTTGCAAAGCAAAACGACCTGATCGAATCAGGCGGTTGCGATCATCATGGAGCAAAAAGAAATACATTAGCAGCGCTGAAAATACCGATGAGTGTTCTAGATAATATGAAGATGTATGCGACGAGGTATATGAAGTAAGTATTTGTTTAGCTGTCTCGTTATGCTTTTATATTATTCTTCGACGACAATAATCAGCAAAGAGGGTGCATCACGACCGTCGAACGTCCGTCATGTTGGTCACCGAAACGAAGTGAGTGTGACTAGCAAAGTTGCCGAAGCCACGCTGAGCGCAACTAGCGAAGGTGACTTCGCGTGGCGCATTTTGCGTGCACCCCAATGGTCTGATTATTGTCGTAAAAGTAATACTCCTAGTGATAATCTAATTCATTTAAACAAACAGAAAAGTAGAATCAATCCAAATAGCCCAACCCTTTCAATCGTTCTTTGGTTACTTCATCTAATTCTTGTTGTGTAAATTCAACCTTAAAATGCCGTTTCAATTTCGTTCGTAATTGTTGTGCAACTGATATGTTCTCCTCAAGTACATTTGTTGTTTCATGAGGATCGTTTTGCATATCAAACAGCTGCTGATGAACACCATCTGTCAGAACAAATTTCCATTGCAACGTGCGGACTGCTTTGACATCTCCATAGGGTGGATACGCTTCCATGAACACTTCTTCAGCCTCGTGCGCAAGAATATTCGTGCCGTCCATCCCATGTACGTGTTCATTGCCTTCACTATTGATTTTTAGCAAAGAAAGTACGGTGGGTGCCATATCAATCGTTCTTGAAAGTGCTTTTATCTGTGATTTCACATTCCTTGAATTGTATATGATAAATGGTGTATGAAACTCTTCATCCTTCACATTCTTACCATGTCCTTTATCATTACTATCAAGCGATTCCCCATGATCTGAAAAGATAACGACCATCGTTTTCTCAAGCTGACCTTTCTCTCGTAACTTTTCAATGACTTGAGCAATCGCTGAATCTATAAGTCGAGCATTATGATCGTAATTGCTATGCTTTTCTACAATTCTCTTTTTGTTTCCATAAGTATCGCGATGAATATCAAAGTAATGAACAAACATGAAGAACTTGTCGTTATTTTTATCCAACCACGCCAGCACGTCTTTATTGACCTGGTGACAACTTCGTGTTCTGCCGTCATGAAGACCAAGATACCATAACACGCGCTGGACGTTATATTTTCCATATCCTATCTTTGTAAGATAATGTTCTACCCATGGATGTTTCGACGCGTTCGAATACTCATCAAACCCTGCGTTGATACCATAATAAGAGTCCAAAAGTATCGAGCTCACAAAACCTGTTGTCTTGAATCCCTGTTCGCGTAATATTTGAGCAAGCGTACGCACGTCAGGTAGTTTCACTCCATTCTCACGAACACCATGGTGCTGTGGATACTTACCGGTGAATATCGAACAATGGCTGGGCATCGAACCGTTTGCCACCGTAAAATGCTGAGTAAAAAACAAGCCTTCCTCTGCCAACTTTTTAACTGTCGGCATAACTGCAACTTTATCAAAACGGAGCGAATCTACACTAATAAAAAGAACATTATGCATAAATTTGGAGGTAGATGCTTACCTTATAAAGATTGCGAGCCTACCCAAAATAGCTCGGCTGCTTCTGGAACTCGTTCGTTGTCTTCTTCGCATTTGCCATGATGCCCTTCAACTTCTCTTCGAATTCTTGCGCTTGCTTCAACAACGGCTTCGGATCAACATCCAAACCTAGATAACTATCAAGTACTTTAATAATTGCTGCGCTTGACTTACTGTCGGGCAAATTCGAAATAGTTTCCGCAAACAACGCAGTAATCGGCATCTTCAGATTTTCGCGCCGCGCCATGAGCGCACCCGTCACACCAACAATAATGCCCTCTTTCAATGGTTGTGCGGTATTTTTAAAATTAGCCTTCTTGTTCGTCGTGTAATAATACACCTGAGCATCTGCAGTGGGTTTCATCGAACCAACACCTTCAATCGAGATAATTTCTTTCGCATTCAACTGCGTCGCCAAATCTTGGATGATCTCTGCGATATCCCATCCTAATCCTTTGCCTAAACTAATCGCGTGAACTATGACGATGTTATACTCCTTGTTATAATGAATCGTGATCGGTTCAACAATTTTGCTGCCGTGCACTGCAACAATCGCCGGCACATCATCAATCATGACCGTGCCAATCTTTTCTGTCTTCAAATGTTCTGTTAAGAATTCTGTCGTAATCGTTCCTACAAGACCTAATCCCGGAAAACCCTCAATAATTATGACGTTCTTAGGCTTCTTACTCAACACCATCTTTATTGTCATGTCAGAAATCCTCCCGATTTCTGATCATGCTCAAAAATCTTATTTTTGACATGAAAAAATGATTTTTTAAGTGTTTATAAAGATTGTCTTTGTTCGTGTGGTTGTTGTGTAGCTGAAATATACTATCGTTCCGTTCTTTCAAAATGATGCCGCCGCGCAATATAGCCCACCGTCCCATCGTCCATGACTGGAACTGTGTCACTGCCGTTAACAATTCTCTTCCATAATTCAAAGTGTTGTTTAGTGCCAAACTCTGTATCCCTCAGTCTCCCTTGTTCTTCAACACATCGTGACTTGTATGCACCTTTCACGAAGTCCGCCTCTTCTTCTGGCGCATAAATTCCAAACTTATAACCAGTGCCATCCTTGCTTTTACTAATAAAAGAATCCACTTGTCGTAATATGTATTCTGTGGGCACTTGATATTTACCCTCAAGAATGACAACACGTGGCTTGTGTTCCCGCGGAATTAAATCAGTTATTCCATCTACTGCACTTTCTGTAATTCTGCCTGCCACGCCAGAATCCCGAACCGCTACCGTCGCACCAACACCGATAGCTGCGCCCAGTACTAGCATCGCAAGAGACTTCGAGGACGACATGAAAACTAAAAAATGCTCAGAATTATATAAATCTGATGGAGATTGACAAGTTAACAATGTCGTTTTCAAGACACTGTCACATTTTCAAGAACTTAACTATCTCTCGTTCAAACACTTCAAAATCTTCAAGTTCTTCGGAGAGATATGTGTAAACACGCTCGTCATCAACTTCACCATATTTATGCACAAGTACATTTCTAAACCCTTTCATTTCCTGGATTTTTTTCGCCAATGCTATGCTCAACATTTTATTCTTCTGTGCAATCTGGATAATACTCTCTTCGCTGGACGGGACACCTAAGCGTTTTTCCGCAATAACACCTGAAATAACATCAATAACGGTCTCAATCGCCAATTCAATTGTTTTTTCGCATGCGCGGCGAATCTTAAGACTCTCCATATACTCGTCGACAGTATCTGGCAGAATCCCTCCTAGTTCAGTTAAATATTGCTTCATTTGATCAAGTTTCGCAATTATCCTATCATTAAATTTCATGCGATTGCCCTCCGTTTAAAGTACGCATTGTAATACTTTTCAAATGTGCGGAACTCTTTAACAATACGAATTGCTTCATCATACAAGCAATCTTCATCTTTCATATAAGCAACTTTTCCTTGAAGCATTTCTCGCTGTACTGTCAGAGGAACGTCCTGAAAAATATGAAGATCAATTTTGTCAGATAGCGCACCGCTTGCTTTTATTCTAAATTTGAATCGCTGTTCCTTCGTTCCCTTGTAATACACACCAATATCTATGTCTCGGGGCGTGCTTTTTCCATGCGCAGAACTGCCGAAATGAAGAATAAACTTAATCTTATTTTGAGTGTCGAGCTTTCTCAGCGCAGAAACGATAGTGTTGACGTTCATGCATGAACTAAAACAACAGAACTATATTAAGATTTTGAGACCATGACTAAATTAGAATCTATGGGGCACCAGTAGGATAGACACTCACCTCTGTTTTACATCCGGAGTCTACCGAGATCGTAAATGCTCATCTCTTTTTCTCAAAATGATATCGTCGCGCAATATAGCCCACCGTCCCATCGTCCATGACTGGAAAATGTTCTGGTGCACGAACTATTTCTTTCCATAATCTAAATCGGCGATTAACTGTAAGTCCCTCATCCTCTCCAAGCTTTGCCGACTCTTCAAAACATCGCGCCTTATACGCGCCAATGACAAAGTCCGCTTCTTCTTCTGGCGCATAAATCTCAAACGTACCAACGTTTTGGTCAATAAAATAATCAACTCGTCGTAATTTATATTCCGTAGGCACCTGAAAATTCTTCCCTTCGAAAATAACTACACGCGGCTTGTGTTCCTGCGGAATTAAATCCAACTCACGAACCGTTACCGCTCCTGCGATGCCTACAAACGCTAGATACACAAGTGCTGCAAGATTGTCTTTATTCACCATACCAACGAAAATAGCTCAGAATTATATAAAGATTATGTGGATTTAACCAAATAAACTAGATAAAAAAAGAAAAAAGCAAGAAATTACTATCTTCGTGCTTTGATTGCGTCTCTTGACTTGTTCATTTCTATGACTAGTGTTGGAGTTGCGCTTTTATACACCGCATCGGAAAGTTTAAACGGATTTTCTGGGTTTGATTCGCTGAGATACGTCTCAAAATCCTGCTTCACTGTTACTGGATTTCCTGTATCTGCTTCATACAATGCATTTCTAGCTTCTACAGTAGCATTAATTTTATCTGCAATATCTTGATTATTTGCAACAAATCTAACTTTTCTTCGAGTTCCGCCTCGTGCAGTCGTGTCGATTGTAAATTCTTTTACTGTAACCGTTCCTGTAAGGCTTGGATCATACTTTCGTGATATACCTCCCGGGTCTGCTGGATCAAAAGATCCGCCTACTGTTAAAGTTGACGTTGCTGTCGAACTTGATTTGCGAGTGTTATACAATGAATCCTTATCTATACATTGGTTTGCGCCCAATGCTACTGCTGCGCCAATTGCGCCGTATACCAAAGCTTGTCTAAATGTCATTTAATCCACCCCGTTCAACTTCTTTGAGTTAAACTTGATTAAGCACGAGAAAAAGCACTCCTATTTAAAGATTTCGGTTTTGTTGTTACTGGTTGGTGGGGACAGTATTCACGGCACTCGCTTTAGCATATCAATTAATCTTTGCTGTATTATTACTAGCCCACGTATTCGGCTAATCAATTTATCTACTTGTATACGTAATAGCTTAACGTTTCTGTTAGCCAATGCATGTAAAGCTGCCGAACTATCAGAAAAAGATCCTATTTTTGATCCTTCGTAGACAAGCATATTTCTTCCTTCTCTTTCTAAATAAGTATCAATTTCCGTTATATTTAAATTTCTTAATTCTGAAAGTATATCGACTGCAGTATCGCCTCTCCAATAGGCTCTGCGTTCAAATACGCCCAATGATCTTCCTAATATATTCAAGGCATCTCTAGCTTCTGTTCGTGTTGCATTTTGGATGCTTGAATGTAATGTGGCTAATGAATCATATATCCTTTCGTTATAATGCAGTGATTGTTCTATTAATCTTATTGCGTGGTTGACTTCCTCCCTATGGTGCCCTTGTGCTTCTCTCACCGCACCTTCAACAGCCTGTGCACCTTGTGTTAATGTTTGTTCACCTGCACCTGCTACACGTTGAGTCACCTCACCAAGCTTTGCAAGTCCGTCAACAGTTTGAACAGCTTGCAATTGTACGACGGTTTCTCTCGCACTTCCTATCTGAACTCCTCTTAATTCTGCTAAACTTCTCACTATCAAATCAATTTGAGCTCGCATTGCTGCAATATCATTTGCCACTCCTCCTCTACGTGGGGTGGTAGGACCCTCTATATTTCTTCGCAAAGTTGCAATCTCTCTTAACAATCTTGTAGAAAGTGAACTCGTTCCGTCTCCATACACATTTGCTTCGGCGTCTCGCACAATTTCATTTTGTGCATCTGTAATCGATCGTTGTATCCCTTCTATCGCTGCAGTAACTCTACCGATCAATCNCTCTATATCAACACCCGGTCGCGTCACAGCCGCTAATGCGTCTCGCACTTCAGTAAGTCTAGCATCTAAACCTCGAGTTACTGATGTTGGTAAATCCAATAGTGTCCTATTAATTGCTGCTATCGTCTCATTCATTCGATCTATCTGAGCTTGTGCTCCCGCACGTGTTGCGTCATTTAATGCCGGCACGCTCACTTCCAAAGCACGAACTCTTCTGTTTGTACCATTTATTGTTCTTATCGCTTGAGCAAACTGCGGGGTAAATTCACCTAATTGCCTTTGAACGCTCTCTATCTTAGTATTCATTTCACCTGTTCGTTCTACTGCTTGTTGTCTAATCTGCTGAATCTCCTGTGTCAACGTACCTAAATTCCTATCTATTGCTGTGATATTAGCAGTTAATTGTGTGACCCCTGCAGAACCGCTTGCCGCCGCTGTTTCAATCCTTTCAAGTGTCGGGGCAACCGTGGCGTTAAAAAATCCTATCCACTGATCTAAGCGAGCGACAATCGCACGTGTATTGTTTAATATTTCTCGTGCCATTGTCTGAATTTCGGTAGCAGCAGTATGTATCCCTTGTGTGACTGTTCTCATCTCTTGGTTATGCTGTGTACTCTGCGTGCTGTGTTGCAATATCTCACGAAGCATCGTCATCATTTCTTGATTGCCATGTGCACCACCCCCACCATCCCCACCATGCCCATGATGCGTCCCGCCCGGTCCGTTCGTAAATAATGAATTAAACGCACGCATAACTCGACCGCTTCCTTCGTGTGATCCCGCGCCCCAAAATCCAAAAATCAACTGCCCGATCTGATAAAGCATAAACAGGGCCATAAAACCTATGCCCCAATTCGACGCGGACACAAACGCACCTAATGTCGATCCTTGTATCGGCCCAGGTTCTCGTAACGCCGATCCTCCAAGTGCCGGCACACCGGGATCAAACGTCGTTTCGCCCTCTATTATTCCAGTTCTCACTGTAATGAAAAGCAAAATCACTAAAGCACTGAGAACGAACCTACATATCCATCCTATTCCTGTCGCTGGAATACTAAATATCAAATACATCAATCCGAATATCGTCGCAAATATTATCCCAAACGCAACCACTGTACTATACACCGACGCAATCAATATGATTAAACCAGGTGGGATAAATACTGAAGAAATCAGCGCAAGAAAAAACGAAATAATGCCACCAATACGACCTAAACCTGCAGCATTCAGCGCAAAATAAAATACTGCGAACGTCACGACCCAAATACAGAACCGAAAAAAACCAACCATCAAATTTTCATTTCCCAACCATCTAAACATAAAAATATCCGCAATGACTGCTAANACTTNTTTTAAAATNCCACTGACAGATTCTAAAGCCGTCGGCTCCGCAGCATAAACCGTCGTCGAAAAGAGTAGAACAAAGAGTATACTAAAAAGTACCAGCCATCTCTTTTTCATACACGAAAAGAAAGTAACTTTGTTTTTAAGCTTTGCTACTTTTGGGTGTGCTGAAAAATGATGTACTTCTCTATATTTTTTTAAGAATCAGCACTAGTCTTAGGGATATCTCTTATTTGCGGCTGCTTCTTTGACGAAGAATTGTTTTTCTAATGATATCATTTGTTCAACTTCGATTTCGAGTACTTGTAATACTGCAAACTCTTGCATTGCTTTTGTTGAGATACTGATTGCTTTTTGAATTCTTATTTTTGCAAGAGTTACATTACCTACTGCCATCGCTTTTTTTGTTTCTTCAACGAGCTTGTCAATTGCGGTTGCGCCGGTTGTTAAGTTTGCTACGTTTAAGCGACACTGGTGTATTCTATCGGTTATATTTCGTAATATTGCGCGATCTTTTGCTATGCTCTTTATCCATTGACTTTCTCTGAATTTTGTCCACTTATTTCCGCCTGCTGCGTTTTTATTTGCTTGAGCATCCCATTTGATCAAATCTGCTTCTCTTGCTGCCTCATACGGATCAAAACGTACATGTAAATCATCTACTGTCTTTAGCTTCTTAATTTCTTCTTGCGCCGCGGTTATTGCTTTATCTAAGATTGCATTAACCTCCTTTATTTGGTCAGCTTTTGTCATATTCTATTCATCCGTTGCAGTATTTCTCGTAATAATTGGTCGAGTGTTTGAGCATGATGTG
>C687J35174_10010081_pt1 | contig 11770 bp, 10 predicted proteins | sample RifCSPhighO2_01_FD_35174 | JGI IMG/M metagenome (IMG submission 35174) | reverse complement strand
TCCTTGCAGGCTGCAACCAATGCATCGCCTTCGAGCGGGTGATCGATGATCAGAGCACCAGGAAAATTCTTCTGCACGAGTGACTGATCTTCGGAATCAACTTCCAGGAATTGGATGTTTGTCATTGATTACCATCATACGCCATTTCAAGGCAAAATAACAGCTCTATGCATCGTCGTATTCGTCTCCTTCGCCCTTCCCGCACAATGCCGTGAGGAGTGCAAAAAACTTTCTCGTCATTCGGTAATGGGTACGCCTTCCATCCCGACGCGCAAAGACAAATTCGTTATGATGTAACAAAGAAATATGATGGCTCACTCCCGGCTGTTTGGATCGAAGCAAACAACAAATATCACCGACACATACTTCTCCAGTTTGACCAAGTTTAAGACCAATGCGTAAGCGCTGTTCATCAGCAATGAGCCTGAGTGTTGCAACGTGTTTCTGCATTTCCTGTTGTGTAAGATCTGGAAATTCAAACTCTGCAGGTAAGACAGTTGAGAGCTCCTCGTTATTCGCGAAGAGTGGGAAGAGAAACTGACGAAGTCTATCTGAAGGATGAAAAAAATGCTGCTTTCCTTTTCTTTCGTCCATCACAAAACCATTTTTCGAAAGTGCCTTGAGATGGTAGGAAACCGTTGGTTGCGGCTGAGATAATTTTATCATGAGATCTTTGACACATGGAGATTGTTCCCTCAGTAAGGTATGCCCAATACGGAAACGGGTATCAGCTGTAAAAACAGTACAGCATTCCACTAATGACTCAACAGAATTCCCCAATGGGTCAGGAAGTTTTGCCGCCAGACGTTCCTCCGAGGGAACCTCCATTGGATCGGTCATATCGATAGGACGATGACTGACAGTAGTCATGCCTCCATGGTTCCTCTAAACAAGGAAACCATGCAACATTTTCCCAGGGTTTCCTTGCAGAGACGAACCTCAGCTATGAGAATGACACCCTTCCCATGCCCCTTAAGGAAAAGCTAGCCATCGGCTCGGAAACACTTCCTCCGCTGATTCCAATTCCTTCACCAGCATTCACAAAAATCTATGAGCAAGGAAGGAGAGCATGCGAAGAAGTATTTCGTGCTCATCACCCCGAAGCAAAATTTGGACCCGAGGCCGCGAGTGACTATGTCCATGCTCGCTTCCAGCAGGCACCCATTCTCCACCAGAATATAAGCAGAGCAATCTTCACGATCTGGAACGAGATTCAGAGAACAGGTGGATTGATTGATGACGAACACACCTGGCGCTCGATTCAAAAAGCCGCAATCTGGGACATCGCACGAGCCGTGTGCGAAAAAAGTGAAGGAGCATATAAAAGCTCTTTCCTCATGGAAGCTGCAGCGGGATCTGGGAAACTATTCCCTCTCGCGGTCTTTGGAGAGGCAGCCACAAGATTGCAACGTATGAACAAAATGCAGGGAAGTGTTCTATTTGCCACGTACCGAAAAGGACTCATGGGGCAGCAACTGTGGGAGCCGCGAAGACGCCTACAGCAACTCCTTTCGGTACCACCGTTCGGCGAGAGGCAATCCGTAAACCATGCAAATGAGTTCCTCATCTACCTCTACGAGAAGATGGGGCATAAAGGACATATCCTCTTTCCTCCAAAAATTGGGAATGCACTCTTTGTATCGCCAGCACAGAGTGAGGAAGAAGCAGAACAACGCATCCTTTCTGCCCTCCAAGGGAGAACCAACGAAGATGGCACCCCACTCACACAGATTTTTGAATCCCTACCAAATGCGAAACAGATCCTGCAGGAATTCCAAGGGTTCCTGGTAGGCCGCCTGAGTGTCCTTGCTTCTGCGGGGGAAGAGAGAAAGTGGGAACTCCTCGAGCTTCCAAATCCAAAGGAGAGAACAGGAAATACGCAATCTCCGTTCCACATGGGTCGCGCCATCCACCAAAGCTACATCGATGAAGATCGCGTTTGCACCCCCGAAGGGTGGTCCATGGGTGTTGAGCCGTACTACCCAGGATACGAGGATCCAGAGAGGGAGAAGCGTTTTCGGTTCATCGTTCTGCCGATTACGATCCTCGAACGAGAGAATGCGCGGAAGAAGTACGAACGCGTTCTTGCCTCTGTAGAGGTCGCTATTCTCGATGAAGATTTTCATGCGGGAAATTGGATTCAGGAAATCATTATGCAGGCACGTGCTCGCTACCCTCAAGAATCACAAGCGGAGAGGAATGCGCCGCTCGTCTTCGGCGCCAAGGCTGCGCATAACGATGATCGCAAATTCCATATGCATTACACGCCGGTGTACGGCATCGAACAGTATGTGAACGACAAAATCGGCCCGCCGATTGCACCGGTAATTTTTCCTCATGCCAAAGAGCTGCACTATCCCGCAAATACCAAGGAAGCCACGCAACAGCTCGTCGATGCACATTTTTCTGATCTCCCATTCCTCACAGCGCGCAAATCTCCTCAAGCGTACAAAATGCGCCGTAAGCTCTTTCTTTTGGAGGAAGAGCAAATCGAGCTCGGAACAGAGCTGCTACGAGAGAAATATAAAGAAAAAAATATCGATACGAGGGTGATCCCACTCTCTGCACATTCACCCAACTATCAGGATGCACACCGCTTCCTCCGGGTGCTTGCATGTATGTCGGATCCAGACTGCGGTCCCACCGATATCGTAGCAACCCCACGCATACTCTCGCACTCCTACGACTGGCAGGAGCTTGGGGTGGTTACCGTAGGCGCACCCATACGAAAAAAGAATCTCCTTTTCCTCCTGGAACGACTTCTCCATTCCATCCTCCATAACTCCGAAGGGAAAGGATTTCGAACTCTCTTCAAACATCAAATGTTTGCAGATAGTAGCGCAGAGCACTTTCAGGAAACACTCTTCTCCCTCCTCGAGCATAAATTCCATATGAAGCGGGAGCCTGGAACCTACTTCTGGGTACCAGGACATGCCCTCCTGAGTGATGATATGTTTGATGCAGATAAAAAGCGACAAGGAAAAGACGGGCACCAAGAACATCCCTACATCCAATGGGTACAAAATAGGGATAAACCTCCAGTCACAGGTAAAAGAAAACGAGTCGCTCCACCGGAAAAAGTAAAACAAGAACCTGAAACAGTGGGGCAACAAAAAATTTCACCTCCAAAGCAAATAGAATCCCATCCCTTGGGCCGCACAGCACTCTTTAGCACGTGGGAAGATAATGGGTTTAACCGCGCATGGGCTCATTACTATGCAGAGCGGAGTGGAGTTCCTAACTTGGCAAACGAGATTTACTCTCTCATGAAGAGAGGCGAAGGAAATGAAGGTGAAAGATTAGCAGCCGTGCGAAGATTAGTGGCGAATACAAAAGCAGGAAGGAGAGAGGAAATACGTGCCATTAAAAAAACAGATTAGCGAGGAGCTTCGTGAGGAAGATGAGGAGTAGGTCTGTTACAGCACTGTGAGTTTCTCCTCAATTTTTTTAAGCTTCCCCATCGCCTCCTCCTCCTTCTGTTTTTCCTTTTCCAGTACTTCTTTGGGAGCGTTCTTCGTAAAATCCGCATTCTTGAGCTTCACCTGAAGGCCTTTCAGGAACTTCGTGAGCTGATCTTTTTCCTTCGTGAGACGTTCCTTCTCTTTTGAGAGATCGATAATCCCTTCGAGTGGNACATGAATTTCTACGTGCTTTGTAAAGGCGCTCGCGGCATTCACTCCGTGGTACTTCTCGTTCTGAACCATGAGACTTTTCACTTTCGCTAGGCGCCGAATATCCGCGGCATGCTCCTCCAGTACTTGTGTCGCCTCTTCCGTCACAAGAAAAGCTGTGATTTCCTTACCTACCTCCACTCCGTGTTCGTTCCTGATACTTCGAATCGCGGTGATGACATCGATCAAGATCTGGAACGCTTCGAAGGCTTCCTTATCCCTCCGCTCCGGATCAACCGTTGGCCACTCCTCTGCAATCAGCATTCCTGCATTCTGCGGTTTAAACGACGCCCATAATTCCTCAGTAATAAACGGGCAGTACGGGTGGAGGAGCCTAAGCACGCGTCGCATCGCATGCACGAGGACAGCATGGTTTGCGTTCCCTTTACTCAGCTCCAGATACCAATCACAGAATGTTCCCCACACGAAGCTATAGAGCCGCTCCCCTACCTCGCTCAAGCGATACTGCTCCAATGCATCCGTCACATCTGCCACAAGTTCTACATCAAGGATATGCAGGAGTGCCCGATCCGCGAGTGAGAGTTTTTCCTTCGGCGGAAGTTCCGTGATGCTCTTTGGATCAATACCAGCATTCTCACAAGTCATGAGCACAAACCGCGATGCGTTCCACAGCTTATTCACAAAGTTCCTGTACCCCGCGATCTTCTCCTCGTAGAGCTTGGAATCATTCCCGGGGCTGCCCCACAATCATGCTGAGCCTGAGCGCATCAGCTCCGTATTTTGCAATCATATCCAGGGGATCGATCATCGTACTTGGATCCGATTTACTCATCTTCCTTCCATCGCGAGTGCGGATGAGGCCGTGGAGGTACACGGTTTCGAATGGGATCTCCCCAGTTGCATAGGTCGTCATCAAAATCATGCGGGCGACCCAAAAGAAGAGGATGTCGTAACCGGTCTCCATCACCTGTGTCGGATGGAAGTGCTGGTAATCGGGACTTCGTTTTAAGATCTCCTCGAGTGAAATACTAAAATCTTCTGTGAGCTTGGGATCTACCAGTGTGCTCCACGTCCAGAGTGCGGAGCTGAACCACGTATCGAGAGTATCTGGGTCTTGTTCCCATCCTGATTCTTTCGGTGGAATCACGCCGAAGTATGTTTCTTCTCCTCTGTACCAAACAGGAATGCGGTGTCCCCACCATATCTGTCTTGATATACACCAATCACGGAGGTTATCGATCCAATGGAAATACGTCTTCTCGAACCGCTCCGGAATGATCTCGATTGATCCATCATGCACCACAGTCTGCATCACCTCTTTTAAACTCATCTTCTTTTTCCACGAGATACCGAGGAATAATGCCTTCCACGGCACCGCCTTTTTGTTCACATCGATGAACCACTGCAGTTTGATCTGCGGCTCAATCGCGCCGCCGCCGCGTTGGCTCGTCGCTTTGTTGTGAATGTAATTCTCGTCTGTTTTGACGAGGAGACCCTTCGACTTCAATTTTTCGACGATGAGTGGACGCGCCTCCTCGATCGGAAGCCCTGCAAATTCCCCCGCAATGGGGAGTAACTTTCCATCGAAGCCGATGATCTGCTCTCTATCGAGCTTATGGCGCTCTGCGATCTCAAAATCCGTGTGATCATGCCACGGCGTAATCGTCATCACTCCTGTACCAAATGCAGGATCAATCGCTTCATCTTTGATAACCGTTGCACGCACTTTTCCATTGATCCATTCCGCTTCGAACTTATCGCCGTGTTTGTACTTCTTGTAGCGCTCATCATTTGGATGCATCACCACGTACTTATCGCCGAACTTGGTTTCTGGTCGCGCAGTCGCAATTTCGAACGGGCCGTATGTGAAGGTATAGAAAGGAGAAGCCTCTTCCTTATAGACAACTTCATCGTCTGAGACCGTGGTTTGGAGCTTTGGATCCCAGTTCACAATCCTGTGACCACGGTAAATGAGCCCGTCTTCGTACATCTTCTTAAAGACCTCATTCACGCAGCGGTTGAGCGCGGGCTCGAACGTGTAACGCTCGCGGCTCCAGTCGCAACTTGATCCCATTTTTCTGATTTGGGAGCGGATCGTGTTTTTACTCTGCTCCACAAACTTTGCGATCTCCGCGACGAGCTTTTCTCTCCCAAGTTCTTTGCGTGGATCTTTGATCCCCTGTTCTTTGAGTTGTTTGATAACGACGTTCTCCGTCGCAATCGCCGCGTGATCCGTGCCCGGGACCCAGAGCGCTTCCTTCCCGCGCATCCTTTGGAAACGGATGAAGATATCCTCGAGCGCAAGCATCACTGCATGCCCGAGGTGCAGCTGCCCCGTGGCATTTGGTGGCGGCATGCTGATAGTAAATGTCTCCTTTTTCGAGTCACGGTTTGCTTTGAACGCATCGGAGTTCTCCCACATCGCATAGATCTGATCTTCAACGGCCTTTGGATCGTAGGCTTTCTCGAGCATTTGGGAAGCAGTGTAACAAGTTCGGCATTCGCTCGACAAAATACACTAAAAGAGTAGAATCCCCTCTTACTATGGGAGTAGAGACAGCATCATTCAACGGGGGGGCAAAATCACGGTTCGGAGCTGCATTNGAACTCCTCAANATGGAGTTCACCCGCAACATCGAAGGAAAGGATGCCGTGAGCGATGGGATCCAGGGAGTCGTGAATTCTGGGAGAACCCTCGTACAGGGAGTATTGGAAGTTGGACCTGTGATTTGGCATTCGGTTGCAGGTGCTCTTGGACGGAAGCAGGAATTTGCTGTGCAGGAGAGAGATGGTCTTATTAATGGAGTGAGCAACGCTGTGGGAAATACGATTACCGAGCTCAAGAACAGGAAATTCCTCTCTGCTATCTACACACTCCTCGCAGAAATCTTCCCTGATGCGATCGTCCGGGATTTGATGCAGGGACATACAATTAAAGCCACTCCTCAGTCATAACTGAGAGGGGAAAATATGGTATAATGTCTTGATGCATCAACATCAAAATAATTTCTGGAGCGAAAATCGCTTTGCATACCAAATGGAAGGTGCGGCAGAGATCTCTCCCCATGCAGCGGAATCCGCGGCAGTCACGGCAAAGACTCATGGACTCTTGGAAGGTTTGAAGAATTCGATCGCGCTGCCCTCGCAAACTGTAGGTATCGCAGCAGAGAAAGTAGCGCTCACGGGGATGGCAGCATTCAATATCGCGCTCCTTGGTGGAGTATTCGCTGCCGGCATGTACATGATCGTTGCAGGAAAGCCTCCTCCCCTTCTCCAAAAACTCACTGGAAAAGCTTCTTGATGAATTAGAGGAGGAGGACGCTAGAATGAAGCCAATGCCACTCTATGATTTCCAGTGCCTTGCTTGTGCACATATTTTTGAAAGAGAACACCCCCGCGGGGTAGAGAATCCCATATGCCCCCTGTGTAAAGGAGGCACCGAAAAGCTCCTCTCGCCGCCCCCTATTATCTTTAAGGGTGGAGGTTTCTATAAAACTGATGCTTCCTCTGCTTCTCGTAAACTCTCTCCGGAGACTCCTATATCGGAGTCTGTACCTACAAAGAAGGAGAATGAAAAAGGCGATACCAAGGGAAAAACAACTGATAGCAAAGAAACGGGAAAGGGGTAAAAAGGGCTTGCGCTCCTAGGAAGAAACTCGTACCATGGGCGCGATCTACGGATTTCTTTCCACCCCCCACGTTATGAAGCGCATGCTCGCTCTCGTCGTTTCCTCCGCCATTTTCCTTAGCGTTGCTCCAGCTGCGCTTGCACAGACAGGCCGGGAGAATCGCACTACATGGTCTCCTTCCCGCATTTCGCAGCGCCTCCAGAAGAGGGCTACGCTCGCTTCGTACTGGAATCGCTGGAACCTTGCCTACCGCAGGGAGCGCTACCGCGCTGTCGTAGCACAGGTTCTGCAGGGTATGCCTGCCACCTTGGCAGTAACTGGTGCGGATGATGGCCGAGACTTCACGGCTTTCGATCGCCCAACCAGACGCACCATCGGTACATGGCGCTTACCGGATAACTGCCCAGAAAACCGCATCAACACCGATGAAGGAAATCCCTCAACCAAGGCTGCCTGCACGCAGGCGGATGAATAAGAATTTCTCATGAGTTTTAAAACAGAGCCTTTTAGGCTCTGTTTTTTGTTTTACGCCTCCTCGTAGAACGCCGAGAACACGGTAAAATCCAGGAAGTCGATATCGCCATCGCGATCGAAATCAGATTCCACTTGTACACGCAGGAGCTCATCACCCTCGAGGAGCCGTCCCAGAAGATTTGCGGGTGTGCGCGAGAGGACGAAGAGTGTTGCAAATACGAAAATCCCCGAAATCACCGCAAGGAGGAGCCGCTGTTTTCGATTGAATGTCATCAAAATATTATACCACAAAAGAGTTATCTAAGAAAGAGAGGAGAGGAAGGCACAGCGATGATGTTTTAAAGAGGAAGGAGTATCACCTACAATCAGCTCTATGGATGCCGCCTCGTTTCTTATCATTGTCATGATTTCTGCAGCGGTTGGTATTCTCACTGCTCTTTCGTTTGGATTCCGCATTGTTCGCCTCCCGAGCGGCAAGAGGACCGAGAGTATTCGATCTCTCGGGCGAGGGACATTCACAATGATGAAGCGAGAGCATGGTGTATCGATACTCACGATGGGGGCTCTCACAGTGCTGATTGCTTTCTTCAACATTACTATTGCTGCAACGTTCTTCGTAGGTGCGCTGCTCTTCTTTACACTCCTCATCATCACTACGGTGACGATTGCGGTCGCAAGCTCCCGCATCGCCGAGGCTGCGCGGGAGAGCGCTAAAAAGGCTGATCGCATTGCGTTACTTTCCTCAACTGCCCTTGGCCTCCTCCTCACAGGAGGCGCGCTCCTTTCACTCACAGCAATTCTCTACGTAGAGTATGTGTATGCGGGGAAAACCTGGGATGCTTCGATCGAACCATTGATTGGATTGTGCGGAGGAATTGCCGGGGCACTCCTCATACTCCGGAACACGGAGAGCGCTCCAACGGAAGAAACTTCGGTGCTCCTTTTGAGTTTCGTCTCCTCGCTCTTCGCTGCAATGCTTCTCGGGTGGTCCACCATCGGAACCGAGGCAGCGCTCTTCTTCCCCCTCGTGATCACAGGCTTCAGCATCCTCTCCTGCATTATCGCTGGCTTCTTCGTGCGCATGGGGAAGCGTGCGCATTCCTCGAAAATAATCATGCGGGGCATCCTCCTCAGCACCCTCTTCACCATTGCTGCCGGATATATCATCGCACAGAGATTTTTTCCGGATGCGATGGCAAATGGGGTAACTATTGCCTTCGTCATGGGCCCGATTGCCTCCCTGCTCCTCACGATCATCACGCAGTACTACTCCTCTCTGGAACATCCACCGGGGCGGTTGAGCCCTGCGGAAGCGAACGCTCGGAGCATCGCCTTTGGGCACCTCTCGACTGCTGCTCCCATCCTCATTATTGCATTCACAATCGGCATTGCCGATATTGCTGCGGGAACATATGGCATTGCACTTGCAGCTCTCAGTGTGCTTACCCCACTCAGTCTTTCCCTCTCGCTCCATGTGTACGAGGGAATGGCGATCGAGGCAGAGAGATACGCAAAAGCTCATCACCAAAGTGCACAGGCCTCCATGCACTTGATCGAGCTTGCAGTCACAGGAAAAAACCTACAGAAGGGAAGTAGGGTGAGCCTGAGCGGAATTCTCACCCTGACCGCATGCGCACTCCTCTTTATTTTTATGAGGAGAGATGCCTCGGGAATCGCGCTCTCGGAACCCATGATTCTCATTGGATTGATTCTTGGAGGAACGCTGCCTTTCCTCTTCTCCTCTCTCACAAAAGGAGGGAGGGATCATGCGATTTCTGCCGTGTTCGTCCTCCTTATTCCTCTCCTCGTTGGTTTCATCTTTGGCTCTCCTGTACTCACTGGATTTCTCACTGGTGCAATCATCACGGGTGTCCCCCTTGCAATAAGTACCATGATGAGTGGGGGTACTCTTTCTCTCCGGAATTCCCCTCACCACATCATCGGTACCCTCCTCCAGTCCCTGATCATCATAAGCATACTCACCACAGGGTGGTACTCGGAAGGTGGTTTGCTTAGCTGAGAGCGGGAATGAGAACAGAATGTGTATTCTGCCTCGAAGAAAAGGGTATCAATGAAGGAAAGTGAGTCACTTGCATCGAAATTGGAGTTCGGTAGAATGAACGGCGGGCTCCTGAGAAAAAAGAAGAGCCTGAAGTCCCCCCGCCTTCGCCAAGGCTACGGCCGACAGGCCACATGGACTTCCCATTTTCCCTTATGGCTACAAAGAGGAAATCACAGCAGAAGCAGTCAACACGATTCATCATCGTCACTGGGGGCGTCTGCTCCTCACTTGGAAAAGGGATAGCTACCGCCTCTATTGGCGCGATTATGAAGGCATGCGGATTGAAAGTATTCGTCCAGAAGCTCGATCCCTATTTGAATGTGGATCCGGGTACGATGAGCCCTTTTCAGCACGGGGAGGTGTACGTGACGGATGACGGCGCGGAGACGGATTTGGATCTTGGCCACTACGAGCGATTCATCGATGAACCCATGAGCAAGCTCTCTACTGTCACAACGGGACAGATTTATCAGAGTGTGCTGAGCAAAGAACGCCAGGGAGAATTCTTAGGGAAGACGATCCAGGTTGTTCCCCACATCACGGATGCCATCAAAAAACGTATGAAGGAAGCTGCAGAGAAGAGCGGTGCAAAGATCATGCTCATCGAAATCGGCGGCACAGTGGGAGATATCGAAGGCGAACCATTTCTGGAAGCTGTCCGTCAGATGCGATCGGAACTCGGCAATGGAAGAGTCTTCCATGTGCATCTCACGCTGCTCCCATACCTTGCAGCAAGCAAAGAACTCAAGACCAAGCCAACACAACTCTCCGTTCGTGAGCTCCGACGCATCGGATTGCAGCCGGATATGATCCTCGCTCGCGCGGATGCAAAAATACCGGAGGATCTCTTGGATAAGATCAGCCACTTCTGTGGCGTTGAGCGGCGCGCCGTCATCCCTGCTCCCACCGTGCGCTCCATCTACGACGTTCCCGTGAGTTTCCAGAGCTATGGAATGGCGGAAATTATTGCGGAAAAACTGGAGCTTGGATCTGTGCGACCGGATATGAAGGAATGGGAGGCAGGGGGGAAACGACACAGTGCCGCAAAAGAAGAGGTGAAAATCGCACTCGTCGGCAAGTACACGGGCCTGGATGATGCCTACCTGAGCCAAATCGAAGCTATTAAAACAGCTGCCGTTTTCGAGAAGCGCCGTGCAAAGATCATCTGGATCGACTCTGAGAAGTTAGAGAAAAACGACAAGGCACTCTGGAAGCAACTCAAGACCGCCGATGGCATCATTGTAAGTAGCGGGTTCGGCAAACGCGGGATCGAAGGAAAAATCTCCGCTGCGCGCTATGCGCGTACGACCAAAGTTCCCTACCTCGGACTCTGCCTCGGATCGCAAATCTTGGCGATCGAATTTGCAAGAGCGGCTCTCAATGATCCCGATCTCACGAGTGAGGAGTTCGATGAAAAAGGAAAGCTCGACCCAAGTAAGTACGTCGTTCATTTTCTCCCTGGGCAGACTGCCGGGCGCGCCAAGGGAGGGACTCTCCGTTTGGGGGCATACCGTTGCAAGATCAAAAAAGGAACCAAAGCCTACGAATCGTATGGAAAAACCGAGATTTCCGAGCGCCACCGTCACCGCTACGANTTNAATAACGCTCTCCGGAAAAAGCTCGAGGAGAAGGGGCTTGTCTTTTCTGGTGAATGGCCCCCTCGACGGGGCTCGGGACAAGCTCCATCCGGTCTCATGGAAATCGTGGAGATTAAGAATCATCCCTTCATGCTTGGAAGTCAGTTCCATCCGGAGTTTAAGAGTCGGCCCCATAGACCTCATCCACTCTTTGCAGGGTTCATGAAAGCAGTAGTGAGGGGCAAATAAGAAGGTGCATGTGATAAACTCATTTTCAATGCCGCTCCTCCAAGTTTCCGATCTCTCACTCACCCTTGGTGCACAGCAGATTCTGCGTGAGATTTCCTTCGCCGTGGAAGAGGGAGAAGTGATTGGCTTGATCGGGCCAAATGGCTC
>C687J35174_10010075_pt1 | contig 11777 bp, 7 predicted proteins | sample RifCSPhighO2_01_FD_35174 | JGI IMG/M metagenome (IMG submission 35174) | reverse complement strand
GAAGCTTGCCACCGAGCTCGCGCGCCGAGATACCGGCAAGACGCTTTATATTCTGGACGAGCCAACCACGGGCCTTCACTTTGATGACATCAAGAAGCTTCTCGGCATTTTAAAAGCCCTTGTCAACCGCGGGAATAGCGTGGTCGTGATCGAGCATAACCTCGACGTTTTAAAAAACGCCGACTGGATCATTGACCTCGGCCCCGAGGGCGGGGAGGAAGGCGGGCGAGTGGTTGCAGAAGGGAGTGTTCGTGATATTATAGCCGCAAAGAAGTCGTATACCGGCTGGTGGCTCAAGCGGGCCTAAGGTATCCGCTTTCGCAGAAAACCGCGGGTGTTCGTTCGCGGAGCTTCATTGAGTATGATGCGAGAGGAGGCACTACCGTGACGATGGCAATCTCGGTGCGTGAGGAAGCTACTCCGGTAGCTGTGGGCGGGGGGTCGGCAACCATTCGGGCTTCGATATGCGTTTTCCGTTGGTGTGCGGAGTGCCGAAGGTATACGTTCCAGAGCTGGGTCAAGCGGCTTGCCTGCTTAGAGTGCGACGTTTGTTGCAGTAAATAGTTCCTGAATACTCATTGGTCTTTGTCTGCCCGCTTACTACGGCGAGTGCAATAACCAGTTTTGGCGAGCGCCGAGGAGCATCAGCTCAAGCGGGCTTGCCCCCCAAGGGGGTTACGCAGGAGCCAACGACTCCCGCACCCGGCGGCTTCCCAACGGAACCGCCGGTTTTTCTTAACCCCCTTGACAGCGCATCCGAGCCAGCTAGAATTAGCACTCGGAGGTCGTAAGTGCTAAATAGAGAGTCCGTTCTTAGTTTTTAGTTATTAGTTTCGGTTACCAGTTGTTGGTTAAGGTTTTTGGCAGGGAACCAAAACCGATAACCAAAAACTAAAACCAATAACCAGCAACTAAGAACCGGTAGCATATGGCGATAAAGATAAAACCGTTGGGCGACCGAGTGCTGATCGAACCCATCACCGAAGCCGAGAGAACCAAGGCCGGCATTTACCTGCCCGACACCGCATCGAAAGAGCGGCCGGAGCAAGGGAAGGTGATTGCAGTCGGCGATGGCCGGACGCTGGATTCCGGAAAGGTGGTTGCGCTGAAAGTGAGAGCGGGCCAAAAGGTGCTCTTCACAAAGTACGGCCCGAACGAAATCAAGGTCGAAGGCAAAGAATACTTGATTGCGAAAGAGGAGGATATCCTCGCGATTATTGGTTGAACACAATGCGAATCAACGAATGTCGTCCGAATGTTGCGAATATGGGAGAGTTATTCGAAGTATTCGCATCGATTCGTAGATTCGAATTATAACTATGGCAAAGCAAATTCTCTTTAACGAAACCGCCCGCCAAGCCCTCAAAAGGGGCGTGGATAAGCTCGCCGACGCGGTCAAGGTCACGCTCGGGCCGAAGGGCCGGAATGTCGTGCTCGACAAGGGTTTCGGCGTACCGACCATCACCAACGACGGCGTGACCATTGCCAAGGAGATAGAGCTTGAGGACAAGATCGAGAACCTCGGAGCCGAACTCGTCAAGGAGGTGGCCACGAAGACGAACGACGTTGCCGGCGACGGCACGACCACCGCGACACTCCTCGCGCAGACCATCATCACCGAGGGCTTAAAGAACCTCGCCGCTGGCACGAACCCGGTCGGTATGCAGCGCGGCATCCAGCGCGCCACGGATGTCATCGTCGAGCACTTGAAGAAGATCTCCAAGGCAGTTTCCGGCCACGGCGAGACGTCGCAAGTCGCCACCATTTCGGCCAAGGATCCGGCGATCGGAAAACTCTTGGCCGACATCATCGACGAGGTGGGGAAGGATGCGGTGATCACCGTCGAGGACTCCCAGACCCTCGGCATCGAGAAGGAAATCGTGGAGGGGCTGCAGTTCGACCGCGGCTATGTCTCGCCCTACATGATCACGAATGCCGAGCGGATGGAGGCGATCTATGAAAATCCCTATCTCCTCATTACCGACAAGAAAATCTCAAGTTTGCAGGATATCCTGCCGCTCCTTGAGAAGGTGGTGAAATCCGGCAAAAAGGAGATTGTCATTATCGCCGAAGACGTGGAGGGTGAGGCGCTCGCCACGCTCGTGGTGAATAAACTCCGCGGAGCGTTCAACGCCCTCGCGGTGAAAGCCCCCGGTTTCGGCGACCGGAGGAAGGAAATGCTCGAGGACATTGCGGTCGTGAGCGGCGGACGGGTGATCTCCGAGGAGGTGGGGTTGAAACTTGAAAGCATTGATCTCGACATGCTCGGATCGTCGCGGCGCGTTGTCGCCAGTAAGGAGAACACGACCATCATCGGCGGCAAGGGCAAAAAGGCCGAGATCGAAAAGCGCGTGAAGCAAATCCGGACCGAAATCGAGAAGACGAAGTCGGAGTTCGACCGCGAGAAACTCGAAGAGCGGCTGGCGAAGCTCTCGGGTGGTGTCGCGCTTATCAAGGCCGGCGCTGCGACCGAAGTCGAGCAGAAGGAAAGGAAGCTCCGCATTGAGGATGCGATCCAGGCGACGAAAGCCGCGATTGAAGAGGGGATTGTGCCGGGCGGGGGCGTTGCGCTTTTGCGCTGTATCCCTGTTCTCGATGAGGCCATTCGCAAAGCCGAGCGGGACGGCGAGGTCAGCGCCGACGAGAAGGTTGGGATGGAAATCGTGCTCTCGGCGCTCGTAGCGCCGCTTCGGCAGATTGCGGCGAACGCCGGCGCTGAAGGGAATGTCGTCGTCGAGGAGGTCAAGAAACTGAAGGGGAGCCACGGCTATAACGCCGAAACCGGCGAGTACGCCGACCTCGTGAAAGCCGGGATCGTGGACCCCACGAAGGTAGTGCGCTCTGAAATCCAGAACGCCGCATCAGTCGCGGGCATGCTCCTCACGACCGAGGCCGTGGTCGGAGAGCTGCCGAAAAAGGAAGGCCCCGCGGGAGGCGGAATGCCGGGCGGGATGCCGCACGATGATTACTAGACGGCTTAATTCATCACCAAAAAGACCGCCCCGATGGGGCGCCTTTTTGATAGTGAGAACTTGTTGGGGGTGCTCATTTGGTGTATGCTGTGGATAACTATGGCTGATACGCCTCAAAAAGGCCGCTATCGCTGGATCGTTTTTCGGAAGGGTGACGAATGGGTCGTTGCGGCGTTGGAGTTTAATATTGTGGAGGTTGGCGATGATCCGAATGTCGTCTACCTTGAAATGCAGGAGGCCGCGAAGGGCTATATTGAGGCGACGCAGAAACTTAGGGGGTTTAGGCCGCAAGTTGTGAACCCCGTTTTGAACCAAGAACCCGATAAGGAGTACGAACATCTTTGGAGTAAAGCGCAGAATGCTCAGCAGAGACAGGACGCGTTCCCAGAGAATGTTTTCGATTTCGGCACCCGCAATCTTGCTGCGGTGATGTAATTAGGAATCATGCCACATGGTTGGCTGTATCGGACCGAGCGGAACTAAGGAGCGAGGCGAAACTAACAAACTAGCAAACTAATATGCTCACCCTCTATATTATCCTCGGCATTATCGCGGCGGTCGTGCTCTGGCTGATCCTGGCCTATAACGGCCTGGTTCGCCTCCGGCAGCAGGCGAAGGAGGCAGAGTCGGACATTGACGTCCAGCTGAAGCGGCGGTTTGACCTCGTGCCGAACCTTGTGGAAATAGTAAAGGGCTACGCGGCGCACGAACGCCAGACGCTTGAAAGCGTGACCGAGGCGCGTACTCGTTTCATGTCCGCGAAGAACACGAAGGAACAGATCGCCGCGAACGACATGCTTTCGAACACGTTAAAAACCTTATTCGCCGTTTCCGAGAGTTACCCCGACCTCAAGGCCAACGCCAACTTCCTCGACCTCCAGCGCGAGCTTGCCGACACCGAAAACAAGATCCAGGCCGCGCGCCGTTTCTACAATGCAAACGTCCGGGATCTCAACATCGCGATCGAGCAATTCCCGACGAGCCTGATTGCGGGTGCGTTCCGGTTTGAAAGGATGACGTTTTTTGAGGCCGAGGAGCAGGAGTCGAGGCCGGTGGCCGTGAAATTTTAACCGGGCCGGATTTGTCCACAGGAGTGGCAAAGGGGTCCTTGACGTTCCCTGTCATGGGAGTATAATCTACCCCACGGACACCGAAACGCCCGCATTTACAGTTATCGTATAGGGCGATAACAATACAAAAAAGCGCGTGGACACTCACGTCGCATCGTCTCGATAAGGAGTGTACAATCACAGCAAGCCCTTAGGAAAGGGCAGCTTTGTGTGTTTCTTTTTGTTTGTCGATCGTTCCACCTCTCTGTCTTGACATGGGAGAGATGGGATGTGCGAGTTTTGGAAATTCTTGATGGCCAAGAAATATTTCTCCAAATACCGGCCGCCGTTTGAGGAGCTCCCCAACCTCTCCGAGCTGCAACTCGATTCCTACCGCCGGTTTCTTCAAGACGGCCTCCGCGAACTCTTCTCGGAGGTTTCGCCGGTGGTTTCGGTTTCAAAGGACGTATCGCTTGAGTTCGGCGAGTATTCCATTGACGAGCCGAAATTTTCGGAGGTGCATACCAAGGAGCATAACCTCTCGTACGAGGCAGCGCTCCGCATCCGAGCCAAACTTTCGAACAGCAAAACCGGCGAAGTGAAGGAGCAGGAGATCTACCTCGGCGACTTTCCGCTCATGACTCCGCGCGGCACGTTCATCGTGAATGGTGTCGAGCGCGTCATCGTCTCGCAGCTGATTCGATCCTCCGGCGTCTATTTCACAGCGCATCAGGCGCGCGGCCGCCGTTACTACGGAGCGAAAATCATCCCCAATCGCGGCGCTTGGCTCGAGTTTGAAACGGATCCCGACGGCTCGATTCACGTGCGGATTGACCGCAAGCGCAAGGTGGCTGCGACGACGCTTCTGCGCGCTTTCGGCATGGGGGATGACACGGAGATCCGGAAGCGCTTTGACGATCTCGACCGGATCGATCCTTCCCCCATTAAAAAAACGCTCGAAAAGGATGCCGCCAAGACCCGCGACGACGCCTACATCGAAATCTATAAACGCATACGCCCCGGCGAGCTCGCCGCGGCCGACAACGCGCGATCCCTCATCACCGCGATGTTCGGCCCGGACCGCTACGACCTCGCCCAGGTCGGACGCTTTAAGTTCAACCAGCGCTTGGGCATGACCAAGCCGTTTACGCGCGAACAGGGCAGGATCCTTGATGCTGACGATCTCGCGGCCGTCCTCCGCGAGATCATCCGCTTGAACCAGGTCGGCGACGTGCCGTCCGACGACATTGACAACCTCGGAAACCGCCGCGTCCGCGGGATCGGCGAACTTCTCCAAAATAAGCTCCGCATCGGCATCCAGCGCATGGTTCGGATTGTCCGCGACCGCATGTCCACGCTCGACGTCTACACGCTGACCCCGGCCCAGCTCGTGAACGCCCGCCCCTTCATGGCCGCGGTCAAGGAATTCTTCACCTCTTCCCAACTTTCGCAGTTCATGGACCAGATCAATCCGCTCGCCGAGCTTGAGCACCGGCGCCGGCTCTCGGCCATGGGGCCGGGTGGGCTCACGCGCGAACGGGCCGGCTTCGAGGTGCGGGATGTGCATCCATCGCACTACGGCCGGATTTGCCCGATCCAGACGCCGGAGGGCCAGAACATCGGACTCGTCGGGCACCTTGCCGGTCATGCCAAGATTAACGAGCTTGGCCTCATCGAAACGCCTTACGCCAAGGTCAAAGCGGGGCGCGTGAGCGGGGAGATCGTGCATCTCGACGCCGCGGCTGAGGCGCGCTTCAACATCGCGCACGCCGGCATCCCGCTCGACGCAGGCGGCAGGATTATCGAGGCCAAAGTTGAGGCCAGGATCGGCGGAAATCCGGGCCTTATCGAGCGCGAGCAGGTTGACTACATCGACGTTTCACCCCAGCAAGCGATTTCGATCGCCACCTCACTGGTTCCCTTCCTTGAAAATGATGACGCCAACCGAGCCATGATGGGTTCGAACATGCAGCGGCAAGCCGTGCCCTGCATACGGGCTGAGCGCCCGCTCGTCGGTACCGGCCGCGAGGAGCGCGCCGCTCGCGACTCCGGCCGGCTCGTCATCGCCGAGGAGGACGGCGAAATCGCGAAGGTGGACGCTGGCGAGATTGTGCTCAAGACGAAGCGCGGACGCCTCCTTCACTATCCGCTCTGCTCGTTCCTCCGCACGAACGCTTTCACCGCCATCCGCCAGACCCCCATCGTGTCCAAGGGCCAACACGTTCGGAGGGGCGAGGTGCTTGCCGACAGCGCAGCGACCGATCGCGGCGAGCTCGCGCTCGGCCAGAACCTCACCGTGGCTTTCCTTTCCTGGCGCGGCTGGAACTACGAGGACGCCATCATCATTTCCGACCGCCTGGTGCGGGAGGAAGTTTTCACCTCAATCCACATCGAGGATTATTCGATTGCCGTCCGCGAAACCAAGCTCGGCCCGGAAGTGACGACCTACGACATCCCGAACGTTTCGGAGGAGAAACTGAAGAACCTCGACGAGGAGGGAGTCGTTCGGATCGGCGCCGAAGTCCGTTCCGGCGACATTCTGGTCGGCAAGGTCTCCCCGAAGGGCGAGACAGAACTCACCCCGGAGGAGCGGCTGCTCCGCGCCATTTTCGGGGAGAAGGCGCGTGATGTCCGCGATACGTCGCTCACGCTCCCGCACGGAAAACGAGGGCGCGTGATCGGCATCAAGGTCTTCTCGCGCGATCACGGAGACAAGCTCGAATCCGGCGTCATTAAGCAGGCCCAGGTCGAAGTGGCGAGCTCGCGGAAGATAGCGGTTGGCGATAAACTCGCCGGGCGCCACGGCAACAAGGGCGTCATTGCGCGTATCCTCTCGGTTGAGGACATGCCTTATCTTGCAGACGGCCGGCCGGTTGACATCATCTTAAACCCGCTCGGCGTGGCTTCGCGCATGAACCTCGGGCAGATTTTAGAAACGCACCTCGGCATGGCCGCCCGGCTCCTTGGCTACGAAGCCGTTTCGCCCTCTTTGGCGGGCGCCACCGAGCAGGAAATCAAGGCCGAGCTCCAGCGGGCCGATTTCCCGATGGACGGCAAGGTGGACCTCTACGACGGGCTCACCGGCGACAAGTTCGGACGGAAAGTGACCGTCGGAGTGGCCTATCTCATGAAGCTGAACCACCTCGTCGAGGATAAAATCCACATGCGCTCGATCGGCCCCTATTCACTCATCACGCAGCAGCCGCTCGGCGGCAAAGCGCAGTTCGGCGGGCAACGCTTCGGCGAGATGGAGGTCTGGGCGCTCGAAGGGTACGGTGCGGCCCACGTCCTCCAGGAGATGCTCACCATAAAATCCGACGACGTCCAAGGCCGTGCCGCGACCTACGAGGCGATCATCTCCGGCGAGCGAATCAGAAATCCAAACATTCCCGCCTCCTTCCATGTCCTGGTGAACGAATTAAAAGGGCTTGCGCTCTCCGTCGATTTGAGGGGCGGCGCGGAGCCGCCCGGCCCGCGGCCCGAACCGGCCGCACCGGCGGCCCGGCGACCGCTCCGCGAGCGCGTGCGTACCGCCAAGTGAGCGCTCGGTACGGTGAACGGACGGGGGGAAATCTTGCCTACGGCCCAATGCCATGAACGGCGTGAGCACCGAAACCCGCATCAATGACTTCTCGAGCATCGTGTTGAAACTCGCTTCGGCCGAGGAGATTTTGTCTTGGTCGCACGGCGAGGTGACGAAACCCGAGACGATCAACTACCGGACGGCAAAGCCCGAACGAGACGGGCTCTTTGACGAGCGCATCTTCGGCCCGACGAAGGACTACGAGTGCTATTGCGGCAAGTACCGCCGCATCCGCTATAAAGGAATCATCTGCGACAAATGCGGCGTGGAGGTCACGCGGGCAATCGTACGGCGAGAGCGCATGGGCCACATCAAGCTCGCCGCCCCGGTCGCACACATCTGGTTTCTCCGCGGCGTACCCTCGAAGATCGGCCTCATCCTCGACCTCTCGGTGAACGAGCTCGAAAAGGTCATCTACTTCGCCGGCTATATCGTGACTGCCATCCATGAGGATAAACGCCGGCAGGCGACGCAGGAGATCGAGCGCGAGTTCAAGGTGAAGTCGGCCAAGGCCACGGCATCCGAAACCGAGAAACTGAAACTCGCCAAGGAGAAAGCCAAAGAGGAGCTCCGCTCCTTGAAGCTTCTCGCCGTGCTCTCCGAGGTCGAGTACCATCGCCTGGCGATGAAGTATGGCGACGTGTTCGATGCCGGGATCGGGGCAGAATCCATCCGCAAAATCCTTGAGGCCGTTGACCTTGAGAAGCTCCAGCAAAACCTTGAAGCGGAATTTGAAACGGTCTCCGCGGTCCTAAAAAAGAAATACCTGAAGCGCCTGAAGGTGGTTCGGGCCATGGTCAAAAACCGCATCCGTCCGGAGTGGATGTTCTTGGCTGTCCTCCCGGTGATCCCGCCCGACCTCCGGCCCATGGTACCTTTAGACGGCGGGCGCTACGCCTCGTCGGACTTAAACGATCTCTACCGCCGCGTCATCAATCGCAACAACCGCCTAAAGCGCCTCTACGAACTCCGGGCACCGGAGGTCATCACCCGGAACGAGAAGCGCATGCTCCAGGAGGCGGTGGACGCCCTCATTGACAATGCCTCCCGCCGGGGGCAAGCCGCGGTCTCTTCGCAAATCCAGCGCCGTCCCCTCAGGTCTCTCGCCGACATGCTCAAAGGCAAGCAGGGCCGCTTCCGCCAAAACCTCTTAGGCAAGCGTGTTGACTACTCCGGTCGCTCGGTGATCGTCGTGGGACCCGAGCTTAAGCTTCATCAATGCGGGCTCCCGAAAGAGATGGCTCTTGAGCTCTTCAAACCGTTCGTCATCCGGAAGCTGATCGAGCGCGAACTCGCGCATAACATCAAGGGAGCCGGCCGCATAATCGAGGAACGGCCGCCCGAGGTTTGGGCGCTCCTCGAAGAGGTGATCCGCGAAGGGCGGCTCGTGCTCTTAAACCGCGCCCCGACGCTCCACCGTCTCGGCATCCAGGCATTCCAACCGGTCCTGATCGAAGGCCACGCCATTGAGATCCATCCCATGGTCTGCCCGCCTTTCAACGCCGACTTCGACGGCGACCAGATGGCGGTGCACGTGCCTTTGACTGAGGAAGCGCAGAGGGAATCGCGCGAGATCATGCTCTCGACGGTCAATCTCCTGAAGCCGGCCAACGGCGACCCCATTGTCGAACCGACCAAAGACATGATCTTGGGTTCGTTTTGGGCGACTACGGTTGCGCCGGGCGCGAAGGGCGAAGGGTTGACCTTCGCCGACGAAAAAGAGGCGATTATCGCATACGAATGCGGCGCCGTGGACATCCGCGCCAAAATCCGCGTCCGGATCGGCGAGCGATCGCTCGACGCCGATGCCGGAGGGCGCGGCTTTGCCGAAACCACGGTGGGACGGCTCCTCTTCAATCGCACCCTCCCGTCCGACTACCCCTTCTTAAACCGCGAGATGGGGGCCCGCGACGTCGAGGAACTCGTCTCCGACATCATTCGGCGTTACGGCATTGCTGCCACCCCGCCGACCCTCGATAACTTGAAGCGCTTCGGCTTCCATTACGCCACCGTTTCGGGCATCTCCTGGGGGATGGACGATCTCGTCACTCCGCCGGAAAAAACGCAGTGGGTCGCCGACGCCGAAAAGGAGATCGCCGTCATTGACGACTACCACCGGCGGGGGCTATTGACCGACCGCGAGCGTTACGACCGCGTCGTTGAGATATGGCGGGGCGTGATGGATAAGGTGCGGGATGCTCTCCCCCACACCCTTGATCCCACCGGTTCGGTTTCGATCATGGTAACCTCCAAGGCGCGCGGCACGTGGCTCGCCGTGAACCAGATGTCGGGGATGAAGGGTTTGGTGGTGAACCCAGCCGGCAAAGTCATCGAGCTCCCGGTGCTTTCTTCGTACAAAGAGGGGCTGAACGTGCTTGAGTTCTTCATCTCCACGCACGGCGCACGGAAAGGCACGGCCGACACGGCGCTTAAAACTGCGGTCGCCGGCTACCTTACGCGACGCCTCGTGGACGTGGCCCAGGACGTGATCATTGCCGAAGAAGATTGCGGAACCCGGCGCGGCATCGCCGTCATGCGGAGCGACTCTGAGGAGATTGGGAGGCCATTTGGTCTGCGCGTCAAAAGCCGCATCGCCGCCGAGCCGGTGACGCACTCTGACGGCACGGTGCTCGTCAAGGCCGGCGAGCTCATCACCGGTGCTATGACAGAAAAAATCGAAGCCGATGCTGCGATCCAGAAGCTCACCGTCCGCTCACCCCTCGCTTGCAAGGGAATTTCAGGCATCTGCCGGATGTGCTACGGACTTGATCTCGGCCGGGGCGAACTTATCAAACTCGGCGAGGCCGTCGGCATCGTGGCTGCGCAGTCCATCGGTGAGCCGGGCACGCAGCTCACGATGCGCACGTTCCACACCGGTGGCGTGGCCGGCGGAGGCGATATTACGACTGGTCTTCCACGCGTCAACGAAATCTTCGAGGCGCAGGTACCGAAGGGGCAGGCCGCGCTTGCGGACGTGAACGGCACCGTCATGGAGATCAAGGAGGCAAACCGCGAGAAACTCATCCGGGTGGCCCCCGAGGGTGCGTCCGAAGAGGCCGTGGAATTGAAGCCCAAGCGCCGCTTGAGGATCCTGCCGGTCAAGAAGGCCAAGCGCGACGAGGAATTCCGCGAGTACCGCATCCCGCCCGGCACGGCCGTGCTCGTCAAAGCGGGGAGCAGCATTCAGAAGGGCGATCCTCTCTCCGAGGGGCACGCCGACCTCCAGGAACTCTTCAAGATCGCCGGCCGCGAAGCGACTGAACGCTACATCATCAAGGAGATCCAGAAGATCTACTCCCTTCAGGGCGCGCCGATCCACGACAAGCACATTGAGGTCATTGTGCGCCAAATGTTCTCGCGCGTCCGCATCCGGGACGGCGGCGACACGGCTTTCACCGCCGGCGAGGTCCTCGAGAAATCACGGTTCCGAGAAGAGAACCGCCGCGCGGAGCGCGAAGGAAGGCGGCCGGCAACCGCCTATCAAATTCTCCTCGGCATCACCAAGGTGGCGCTGACGACCACGAGCTTCCTCTCCGCGGCCTCGTTCCAGGAAACAGCCCGGGTTTTGATCAATGCGGCGATAGAGGGCAAGGAAGACGTCTTGCGTGGCCTGAAAGAGAATGTTATCATCGGCCGGCTGATTCCGGCCGGGACCGGATATCGCAGAAAATAATGCAAATCAACGAATGCGATGCGAATGCCGCGAATAGCATGACACGAGATCCGGACCGTTGTATTCGTAGATTCGCATGCGATTCGTAGATTCGAATTACATTCAAGCCATGCTTGTCATTCGCTTTCAACGGGTGGGAAGGAAAAACGATCCTGCATTTCGGATCGTCGTGACGGAGAAGCGCTCCAAGCCCAAATCCGGCGAGCTCGAAATCCTCGGCTCGTTCCACCCAAAAACCAAAGCGACCATCCTCAAGGCCGAGCGCATTTCCCATTGGCTCTCGCGGGGAGCAAAACCCTCGCCCCGCGCCCATAACCTCCTCGTTTCAAGAGGCATCATCCGCGCCAAAAAAATCCACGTTTCAAAACGATTCGGCGCCGCGCCGGCGGCAGCCCCCGGGGAGTCCGAAGCGTCTGCGGCCGCGCCGCCGCCCGCCGAATCGGGCGCCTCCGAATCTGCGGCCGCTTGACGGCGGGGCGGAGAACCGGTACAATGCTTCT
>C687J35174_10010067_pt1 | contig 11782 bp, 14 predicted proteins | sample RifCSPhighO2_01_FD_35174 | JGI IMG/M metagenome (IMG submission 35174) | reverse complement strand
AAGCATATCCTAAAATTGAGCAAAGAAGAAGATATAACTCCAAGGGAAGCTGCCCTCAAGATTGCAGAGAGAAGAGTATCTGAAGGAATNNCANAGANTAATNCTTTANTNTTCTTANNTTNCTGCTATGAATTTCAAGATAAATCCCAGATGCCAGCAATATCAAACCCCCAATAANAGTATTAAGCAATAATCTCTCCTTTATTACCAAAACCCCAAGAATGATAGAAGATAATGGCAGCAATATCATCGTGAACAAGCTTGCAACTTCTGCTTCTATCCTTTCCAGAGAGATATTATAGAAAAAATAAGCAAGACCTGTACCAAGACCACCGAGCATCAAAATGTAATATAGATTATTACTTAATTCCCCGACACCAAACAATATTGGAAATGGAATCATAAACAATGCTGCAAAGAACATATACCATAATGTAGACGTGTGATGCAATTTCTTGTCCTCATATCTCATGTAAACAGTCAGCACTGCAAAAGACAAGCCGGACAGCAAAGCTATGAGGTTTCCAGCCAGATTTCCAGTTGTTATCGGATTAATTATGTAAACACCAACCAATGCAATTACAAGTGTGATAACCTTTGCCCTTGTTATTTTTTCACTAAGAGAAAAGTATGCCATAAACATTATGAAAAACGGCTGTATGGACTGCAACAAGACCGCATTCGAGATTGTCGTCTTGGAGACTGAAAAGACAAACAGCGATGTGGTCACGGCAAAAAGCAAGCCGGTGATAACAGATGATTTCAGATTCTTCCTGTTTAACCTCAATGAACCTGAATCTATTAACGGGGACAGAATTAACAATATAAGAAACGCGGCAAGAAACCTGAAGAAGTTAAGGGTGAAGGGATTTATCTCATTATTGACCAATTTAACAGATATTCCTATGAAGCCAAAAAGAAATCCTGCCAGAATTATCGGAATGAATCTCCTCATGATTTACGAATAATAATAATATTATATAAGGTTTACTGAGAAAGGATTTATAAGTCCAGATTTTTTCTTTCTGTAATGGGCTCATAGTTCAACCTGGATAAAATATCCCGCTTCGGACGGGAAGACCTGGGTTCAAATCCCAGTGGGCCCAATAGTTAATTTTTTAAATATAATCTGGGAAGTATATTTTATGAGCGTGATTAATTTTCTGATGAATAATGAATATTCCAGGGCCTTGTTCATCCTGGCCTTTTTTATATTATTCTCAAAAGCATTTGTTTACATCACAGAAAGGTATGTAAAAAAGGTTGCTGAAAAGACAAAAACAGGAATAGACAACTTTGCCATTGATTCTCTGAAAGGCCCATCATATCTTTTCATAATAATAATAGGAATTTATTTTTCAGTCAGCTCATTAAGCTTCCTTGAGAACTACAACAAATTAGTCAAAGGATTTTTCTTTATAGGCATAGTGATAATAGCGACAATAATAATAGCGAGAATAGTTGATGCCATTGTATTGAAATGGCTCAAGGTGAACAAGAAATTCGAGAAGACCCCAAAGCTGATAAATAGGGTCATAAACGTTACGATATACATAATATCCCTGCTGTTCATATTAGAGCATTTCAACATAAAGATAACCCCAATAATAGCAACACTTGGTGTTGGCGCGCTTGCCGTCGGCCTGGCACTGCAGAATACACTATCAAACTTCTTTGCCGGACTGCATATCATTTCTGACAAGCCAATCAATGTAGGGGATTTCATAGAACTTGACAGCAATGTCTCAGGGCATGTTGAAGATATAAGCTGGAGATCAACAAGATTAAGGACAGGATCAAATAACATTGTAATAATTCCAAATGCAAAATTAGCAGACAGCATAATAACAAATTACACCTCATCACAGAAAGAGATGACTATCTCTGTCCAATGCGGGGTTTCATACAATGAGAACCTGGAAAAAGTCGAGAGGGTAACAATTGAAGTTGCAGAGAAAATACAGAAGAATGTCAAGGGGTGTGCAAAAAGCTTCAAGCCATTCATAAGATACAATGAATTCGGCGATTCCAACATAAACTTCTCAGTCATATTGAAAGTTGAAAAATACGGCGACAAGTTCCTTGCAACACATGAATTCATAAAAGCACTGAAAAATGCTTATGACAAGAGCAAGATTGAGATTTCTTATCCCGCAAGAAAAGTTTATATGGCAAAATAGCTTTTTTTGTTTCAGGGGGTTATGGTCTAACCTGGCTATGATCGGCGCTTAGGGAGCGTCAGATCCGGGTTCAAATCCCGGTAGCCCCACTTAAAAAGTTTTAAATATTATACAAAATTATGATTTATATGAAAGAAAATATAAAAGGGATAACAGTCAAGAAAAGTGAAGATTTCTCTGAATGGTACACACAGGTGATACAAAAAGCCGAGCTGGCTGATTATTCTGATGTCAAAGGCTTTATGGTGATAAGGCCAAATGGATACTCTATCTGGGAAAATATTCAGAAAAATTTTGATAAAGCAATAAAAAACCTCAATGTGAGAAATGCTTATTTTCCCTTGTTAATCCCTGAATCTTTCTTCAAGAAAGAATTAGAACATGCCCAAGGATTTTCGCCTGAAGTTGCATGGCTTGAGAGAAGCAATGATGAATCAGAAAGACTTGCCATAAGGCCCACATCCGAGACCATCATGTATGACTCCTACTCAAAATGGATAAGATCATGGAGAGACTTGCCCTTGAGAATCAATCAATGGTGCAACATAGTGCGTTGGGAAACCAAGACAACTAGGCTATTCCTGAGAACAAGGGAATTTCTGTGGCAGGAGGGACATTGTGTTTATGAAACAAGAGATGAATGCGACAAAGAGACTTTGATTTACCTAAATGAATATAAAAGATTCTGCGAGGAATTCCTAGCAATCTATGTCCTTGAAGGAAAGAAAACAGAAACAGAAAAATTTGCAGGAGCTTATTACACATCAAGCATTGAAGCATTGATGCCTGACGGAAAGGCCTTGCAGATGGCAACATCACATAACTTAGGGCAGGAATTTGCAAAATCATTCAAGATAAGATATATAGGGAGAGACGAAAAAGAATATCACCCATGGCAAAATTCATGGGGATTATCAACAAGGACAATAGGAGCATTGGTGATGATTCATGGGGATGACAAGGGTTTAGTACTACCTCCAAACATTGCGGAGAATAAGGTTGTTATTGTTCCAATAATATTCAAGGACAGAAAAGAAAAAGTTTTGAGCAGTACAAAGAAAATAGAGAAAGAATTAAAGAAATTCAATCCTATCCTTGATGACAGGGAAAGTTATTCTCCTGGATGGAAGTTCAGCGAATGGGAACTAAAAGGGATTCCAATAAGAATTGAGATAGGACCAAAAGACATCGAGAAAAAGCAAGTTACTGTTATAAGGAGGGATACAAGCGAGAAATTGTATTTAAAGCAAAATGAATTATCAAAAAAGATAAGCATTATATTAAAGGAAATACAATCAAACCTTTATAATAAATCAAGAGATTTTACATTGAGAAACATTGTTGAAGCCAAATCACTTGAAGAATTGAAGAGAATTATTAATAATAAAAAAATTGCATTAGCTTCATTATGCAATTCTAAAAAATGCGAAGAGGTAATAAAAGATAAAACAGGTGCAAAAACATTGAACATACCTTTTGAACAGCCAGAAAATCAGGGCAATTGCATTTCATGCGGAAAGAAATCTTCTTATTTAGTCAGGATTGCTAAGTCTTACTAAAATTTAGAGAAATAAATTATCTATTTATTCCCTGCGGAGATCTTTTGAAACTACCATTCCTAACGAAGGACCCGATTCACCAGGATACCCTGTGCAAAGCAGGACAACCATATCAGAGCCGACACCCAGCCTCGCGACAGTTTCAGTTCTTTTGTACACTACATCATCAAATCTCCGTAAATGAGTATCCTCTCTTGTAAGCCATCTATAAACAGCATTTACCTTGGATAATGACTGCCTTATGCCAAGCAATGCCTGAATTGGCTCTTCCATATTTTCAGTCCTTAAGATATGGCCATTTGAACCTATTAAACAATCCAAACCAATTTTAATCTCATCTTCCTGCCAATAATTATGAATTACTTCATCTCTTTCTCCTAATGGGCTGTATACTACTCTTGTCAATGTGACAAGAAAATTATTAGACATTTGCTTCCTTATGAAGTTCCTCACTTCTTCAATACCCTCCACCCCACAATTTTGATATAAATCATTGAATAAAGAATTATAGAACGGCGGGCTTTCTGTATAAAATGGAATTTTAAGGAAATTATCAGAAGTTATTCCTTTATATGCAGATAATATCTCTTTTCTTTGACTTGCACTATATCTCTGCGTTCTTGCTGGAATCAATTGCCTTGATAACTTTAATGTATTCATTCCATGATTAGCCCCGTGTATTATATAAGAATCAGCCCTATCTTCAATTGAGAATGGTGAATATCCAATTATACTTTGTTTTATTATGCTCATTTTATCCGCTTTTGTTCTTGAAAAAATAATTACTTTATAAAGATTATTATATCAGGATTTTTTTTAAATCTCTTATTTCTTCTTAATAGGCTTAGGAGGCTCCTTCATTTTTAAAAATCTCTTTCTGAAAACAAACAAAATAATCAGCAAAAAGATTATCAAGAACCACCAGTATCCCATCCTGATGTAAAAGGGAACATCAGTCACATTTATGGCTATCTCCTGCTCTGCACTGTACTTTATGCCATTATCATCCTCGTATTCGAGGATTATTTTCTGGTTCTTATTGTAAAAGTACTTTCCATTGAAGGGAACAACAAAATTCTCCCTGCCCCCATAAACATCAAAAGTGAACAGGGCATCCTTATTAATCCTTATAACAAGATTCCTTACCTGTGACTCTGTGAACAGGTCAAACTTTATCTCATCCTTATCCTTATATTTTATCTCATTTGGATAATAAAGGCTTGATACAACAAATTCAGGAATTTTAGCCACATTGACATCAAAATATGAGCTTCTTAACAAGCCATCACCCTCCGCTGTCACATGATACTCATTGTTTCCAACTGACAATGGAAGATTAAACTTAATGATTTTCCCATCATCAGGATTTACAACAACATCACTGCAGCTTTCAAAAAAGCACAAGCCAAAATGATATGATATCTTTTCAGAATTTGTAATCCTGCAGTTTACAGTTGCATTCTCATAAGAGTAATACTTCAGCCTTTCAGGAGTGCAGAACATGTCTATCCCCAATTCCGGCTTCCTGTTCTCAAGCTCCAGCTGATACACCTTTTCCTCAGCCTCCTTCAATGAATAATATGAATTCCTGCCTGAATATTCAACTTCAACTGAATCAGAGCTGCCGAAAAAATTTATGATTTCTATATTTGAAGTGTATATGTAAGAATCATCCATGTTGTCAGGGACTTGAAGTATCCAATACACCTTCTTTTTTTCATTTGGCTTCAACAATACAGTCTTTATGTTGCTCTCAACTTCCTTTGGAGCTTTGGTGAGATACAACACAGATGAGATATAATAATCCCTTGTGTTTTCCATCTCTATCTCAACAGGGACGAATGATCCAAACTTAACATTATTTTTCAATAGATTGAGATTCATATTGACATAATCCGGCAGTTTGCTTCCCACAGAGGTTATTGATGATGAGATATTCAATGAGCCTACATTTATTTTTTTTCCCGCCGGCGACCATCTATAATTTGCAGAGGTCTCCTTTGCATCAACTGACTCCCTCATTTTAATATGGGTGGCATCCACATAACCATACTGCCCATAAGTAACATCAAATGGAACCCAGCCCTTGCCCGGGAAGTAAACCTCTGCCCATGCATGATTCCCAAATCCAGGAATCACATTCGTGTATGACTGGCCTGAGATGAACCTTGCAGGAATCCCCTGGGATCTCAGCATTGCTATGAACAGCACAGTCAATTCATCGCATACCCCCTCCCTGTTCTGCAGAACCCACAATGAATTCTGAGTTACCTCCTCTGTCAATGTATCCAGAGAATACTTTATGTTGCCTTTAGTCCATGATGCAACCTTGTAAACAGCCCCATAAAGATCATTCTCATCACCAATAATCTCCTGAGCCTTCTGCCTTATCAGCAGGTGGTCTGAATTTATCAGGCTAGTTGACATGAGATAGTCCTTGTATTCATCAGGAACCTGAATCGGAAACAGAATCCTGTTTTTTATCTCAGGCATGTTAAACTCATTTTTCAAATCATAATCCATGTATATATTCAATTCTTCACCAGGGTCAGTCCATTCAAACAATATTGAATCCTCTTTATTAACTATTCTTCCAGAATATTCCTTTTTTTCTATTGACTGGGTCTCTGCCCCCTTTGGAAAGAAAAATATCTCTGAAGAGAGATAATTAACGCCCTCATCCAGGATTATATCATTTTCCACCCTTGTATTTATGCCAAGACTTTCATAACTCTGATATTCCTCCTGGGCATAAGCCAGAGGAACCAATATCATCAAGAAAAACACCATCCATCCTCTCATGACAATAAAATAAATCTTTATTTTATATAACTTTCTAAACGCCTGACAAATTCATCAAAGTCCCTGATGTTTACATGGGAACCGCATGCATGCTCATGCCCGCCACCAACGCCATCAAGGCCTTCCAGAGCATTCTTCAACATCACCCTCAAGTCACTTTTCTGGTACCTAAGGCTCAATTTCACAACATCATTTTTCCGTCTGCCAACAATTATCAATTTATTCTTGAATTTGAACGTTATCTCATTTGACAATTCCGAGGTAAGACTTATCTTTCCAGAAGGATAAAGAAAAATGTGCACTCTTGATTTTTGCGGTTTTAGCGCCTCTTTTACCAATAACTGATACTCCTTGTTTACCTTTTCATAAACCTTTATTATCTCCCTTGCATTCTTTGAGCTTCCCTCAAGAAGCTCATAAGGAGAATTTATCTTTTCTATCAGATTAACATACTGCAGAACCTTGTAATGGGGATTCTTCAGGATGAAGTCATATATCCTTATCAATTTCCCAAGCTTTGTCCTGAACATCACTTTCCCGGCATGATCAACATATTCGCACAAGTCCGGAAATTCCTCCTTGAATTTATTTACAGTTGCAAGGGAGTAATCAGAAGCAACGCCAATAGTGGCTATCCAGAGATTTTCTTTCGTGAGCTGGTAACACCAGTATGAAACCGGCCTTGCATCATCCTTGTCATTGAACAATGGATTGAAGTAATTAACCCCCCCGACATCATTTATCGGGTGATGGTCTATCCATATTAAAGGGACATTCACCTTGTCTATGAAATCCTGGGAAACAACAGGCTTGTCCAGGATTATAACAATATCCGGCGAATACTCCTCAATCTTCTTCAGGTAAGACATGTCAATCTCCGGCGAGGATTTTATAACAACAGGGTTTCCCTTCCTGAAATGCCTCTTTATCAGCAGATAGGAGCATAACCCATCAGGGTCATCATCAAAGAATATCAAAGGATTCTCCGACTTTTCAATCAATTTGTATATTTCTTTAAGAGTTGCCATTTTAAACTTTCCTTAAGAATTCCAGTATTTTTTCCTTCATCATATTGTATTCCTTTGTTTTTGCAATATCTTGTTTAATATTATAATTATCACAATTCATAGGTTTAAAACCAAAACAGTGATCAGCATTAGGTATAATCTCCATTTTTTTTGGTTCATTTGCATTTTCATAAATGGCTTTTGATTCTTTAAAAGATATAGACTCATCTTTTTCTGCATGAATTATCAAAAGAGGTATCTTAACCTTTTTAACAGAATTGACTACATTATATTTTTCAACATCTTCTAAAAATTCTTTAGTTAATTTTTTTTCATTATGTTTCAGAATAATATACCCATTCCAATTTAATTCTTTTACTTTATCTTCGCTATTAATATACTTATCCCTAAATTTTGATGGATAACCTACTCCCGCTATTGAAACTAAAAAATTAATTCTTGAATCAATGGCTGTTCTTAAAATAGAAATCGATCCACCCATAGAATGTCCCATTACCACAATTTTTTTATAATTTAAGTTTTTTACAAAATCAATTGCTTTGCCCAAATCATCAATTTCTTGCGTATAATTCCCATCACTAAATTCCCCTTCACTTTCACCGTTGCCTGTAAAGTCAAATATCAGAACTGAAAAATTATTTTTTAAAAAATAATCATATAAAGTATAATTCCTATTTTTATTTCCGCCAAAACCATGGCATATAATAATAATATTTTTTTTATTTGATTCTCCCAGAATTCCAACTAACCTCTGCTTTTTGTTATTATAAAAATAAACTTTTTTAATTTTTACCCCTTCTTTCATGAGCCCTTAAACTAGGCCTATTCTTTTCATGGCCTTTTCCCTTTCCGCTTCTCAATCCCCTTGATTTTCTTCCAGATGATGTTAATCCCCTGAATGCCTTGCCTTTGGTATATCCCAAATATTCTGTACTGGGATATTTGCTCAATAATTCACGATCACCAAGAATAACCTCAAAATAATAATATTGCCCATCCTTTGCAATCGGGTAGCTTCCAATAACCTCGCAATTCTTATATTTCCTGTTTGCCCTCTCTTCTGCAATCCATTGGTAGGACTTGCCAACTATCTTCATTCTCCTCCTTGCTTTTGATCTTCTTCCTTTTTTTATCTGGGGCCTCTGCCTTCCACCCCTTAAAAGCCTGACTCTAACAATGAGATAACCTTTTTTTGCCTTGTATCCCAAAGACCTTGCCCTGAAAAGGTTCAACGGATTCTCAACCCTCTCAACTGATTCAGAGCCACGCCATTCGATGATCCTGTTCTTCAACAGATTCCTGTCATGCTCCTTGAATAATTTTTGAATATACTTGTAAGATCCCATTGAATTTTATTAAGAAATAAGGTTTAAAAAACTTTTCATACAAAAATTATTTTTATTTTTCTGAAGAGAGCATACTTCAATTTCCAAAAAGACTGCTTTAATGGGTTATATAAAAAACCAGGTAATCATTGTGATTCCGCTCACTATAAAGCCTAAAATCAATTTTCCAGTCAGCAATATCAGCAACACACCCAAAACCCTTCCAATACCTATTGATATCTCCCTGAAAACAATATATCCCATCATATTTCTCTGCTTCCTCGCCTTCGTGTACATCATAGAATAATGTGGTATGTCAATAAATATGAATGACATTGCCAGGTAAACATTCACAACTGCTATCTGAACAAATGTCCTGACAAAAACCATGAAGAACAATCCGAGTGAATGAAACAATGAGCCATACCTCAACATTAGGCGCTCTTTTTTCTCGTCTTTTGACAACCTTCCAACAAAGTAACCAATAATCATAGAGCCCAACGCAGTAAGGGATGCTATTGCTCCGAGAGATATGTATTGTGTGAGCAAGAAGAAAATATAAATAGGGGATACAACCATGGAAACCATCATTCTTATCCCATAGGTAACATAAAAATAAGTCTCCTTCAAATGCGATCTCCTGAAGATGTCCCTAATTGAAAATTCAATGGGCTCATAAACCTCAGATGACAGAAATAAAGGAACTGCGCTCAGCATGAATATAAGGCTGACAATGACAAACAAAGTTATAAACCCCATGTAAGTTATTATTATCGAGCCAAGAATAGGCCCAAGCAAGATGCTCATGTATGCGGTTATGAACCATATGCTGACTTCCCTCCCCCTGTTTTTTTTGTCGCTGAATTTTGCAAAGTCAGCATGAAAATTAATCCAGTAAAAAGACGTTGATAAACCAGAGAGAACTGCAGGAATAAAAAACAAATTATAATGGGGCAGTGTAACCAAGGATATGTTATATATGATCAGGCCAAACATTGATATCAAGATGCCATGCTTCACTCCATACCTTGAAGTAAACTTTGCCGCAGGTATAACACTCAATGTCACAGCAATCCCATACAATAAGAAGAACAGCAGGACCTTGCTTAAGGAGTAATCCAGATCAACCAAGAGGTACAAAGGAATAAAAATCCCGGACATTGACAGGGCGAGATCCCTCAACGCCGCTGATATGTACATCTCCGAGAGCTCCCGATTAAAGAGTAACTTTATCAGACTGGCGTGCCTTAACATCAATTATATCTTATAATATGCATATTTAAATTTTTTCAAAAGTTTTTTAAATATTAAGTTTTTATAAGTTATGGTGAAACTATATGGGAGCATTGAATAACTTGATTAAAGTGGTCATTGGATTGATATTGGTAGTAGCATCTATCTGGTTCTCAATAATATACTCGAATTGGGGGAGAGCTGCATTATATCTAATCCAGGGCGGAATAGTGTTAATGGTCATATTCATAGGCTTAATACTAATCTTGCTTGGGTTTTCGGACCTAAAATGATCAAGAAGAAAAAGGAAGAGAATATTGACTTGGAAGAATCGTTCGTTGAAGAGCTGCTTGACGAGTTTGAAGAAGATGACGTTTATGCCGCATCTTAAAAAATGATAACCAGCATCAGTGAAATTTTCTATCTGGCCATATTAACACTGGCTATTGGGTATATCTTTTCCGGATACATAAAGATTCCCGGATTTTATTCAAGATTTTTCAGCTGGCAGAGCATAAAGTTCGCCATGCTTGTAACAGCGCCTGCAATAATACTCCATGAATTAGGGCACAAATTTGTCGGCCTGGCCTTAGGATATGAATCAATGTTTCACATATGGGTTCCCGGATTATTACTTGGAATTTTTCTAAGATTAATAGGAAGCCCGTTCCTGATACTGGCTCCTGGCTATGTCTCTGTCAACCCCAACCTTCCAATGGAATTGAGCATGATAGCATTTGCAGGGCCTCTCGTGAACCTTCTTTTATTCATGACAGCAATACTTGTATTAAAGCTCAAGAGAAGATTAAAGAGAAAAGAATTCCTATTCTGGCATTTGACAAAGATGATAAACATTTGGCTGTTCATCTTCAACATGATTCCAATACCCCCACTTGATGGAAGCAAGGTACTGGCTGGATTGCTTGGGTTGTTCTGAAGAAAGGATAAACAAAAGATTTATATAATGCTTATAATTGTTATATATATTATGGAGGGATATAATATGAATACCACAATTTCAGTTTCACATCAGATAAGAGAACAAATAAAAGAATTTGGAAGTAAAGGGGAGACATATGATGAAATACTTGTTAAATTATTGAATAAAGCCAAAGAAAGACAGTTACAAGAATTGTTAATGAATAACGAGGATAGCATCTCAATTGGTGAAGCACTAGAAAGAGCAAAGAAGAAATGGCACAAGTAGTGATTACTAAAAGATTAGAAGGAGAAATTAACAAGAAGTTCAAACACGAATCCATAAAGGTATTCTCATTAATGCGTAGCCTTGAAGAAAACCCGAAAAAAGGCAAGGAAATTGGCAACATCAGCAAAATAATTATAAAAGATATTAGATATAATAAGTTTAGATTTTATTTTTTAACTGATGGATACAAAATAAAATTTTTCAAGATTGAAGACCTAAGGGATTTGATAATAAAATTTGTCCGTATGTCAGAAAAAAAAGATCAGGAAAGAGTAATAGAAGATATAAAGGATGTTCTAAGAAAACTAGGAGAAGAAGGGTTTTAGAGAATACAAAAAAGTATGTTGAAATCAAGAACCTCGCCCTAAAGGACGAGGTATGTGAGGGCAAAGTTCAAAGCAACTTTGCCTGATGTTCAAAGTTCCAGCCGTGTTGGCTTTGCTCAATG
>C687J35174_10010060_pt1 | contig 11786 bp, 12 predicted proteins | sample RifCSPhighO2_01_FD_35174 | JGI IMG/M metagenome (IMG submission 35174) | reverse complement strand
TTCTTTTTTTCCATTTCCGTTAAATTGTGTATATGGAGTATATTTTTTTATTAAATTTTCTTTTTCATATCTATTTGCAAATATATTCTCGATATTAATCCTAGATTTGTCAACAGCATTAACAAAAGCAAAATAATTATCAAGTTCAGCCCTTTTTTCTAATTTTTTATTTTCTTTTTGATTTATAACTTGTTCAGCAAGATAATGTCCATAATCGGTGTTTCCACTGCCAATTAATTCAATATCTGGGCTATATCTTTCTAAGATAGTCATAATATAATTGAGCATAAATACTATTTAAATCTTTCTGTATAGTGTATTTATAAAGTAGTAACAAAATAGGAAGGCTTATAAAGATGAAGTTTTTGTGATAAGTATGGAAACGTTAAATTCAATAATTAAAATGAGCCATTTAGAAAAATCTCTAAAAACTGGAATAAAAATACTTAGAAATTGTTTAGTTGGAGTAGGAATATATAGTCTTGCGCTTGCAGGAAGCCAAGGAATTCATCAAGAGCTTTCTCCAAAAATAGAAAATCAAGTTAGTCTTAAAAAAATTTTAGAAAAAGAAAGAAAACAAGCAGGAATTAAAGAAGATGAAATAATTCATGTTACAATAAGCAAAAATGAAAAAGAAAGTTCATACTCGATAAAAATTAGTGAAAAAGAATATGAAATATTTCTATTTAATTATGGAAGAAATTTAGGAGTATTAAGACACGAACTCTACCATATTGCTGACGGACATTGTGATAAACCTTATAATTTTTTAAAATATTTTTTTATTCAAGAGCCAAAGGCAACAATTTATCAAATAACAGGATTGAAACTTTGAATAAAAAATATAAAAAGCCTTCGAACTAACCCTATATATCGAAATTTTATAAATCAAAACCATGAGACAATTAAAAATTACTAATAATTTAACTCCAAGAAATGAAATGCTGAAGAAGTATTTTAAAGATATAAGTCGTTATGCAATGATTACGCCTGAAGAAGAGGTAGAATTAGCTATTCGGATAAAAGAGGGAGACAGGGAAGCATTAAATAAAATGGTTACAAGCAATCTTCGTTTTGTTGTATCNATAGCTAAAAAATATCAATCTCCAAAAACGCCATTGGAAGATTTAATAGCATGCGGAAGCATGGGTCTTATTAAAGCAGCGACGCATTTTGATGAAACTCGGGGTTTTAAATTTATTACTTATGCTGCTTGGTGGATTCATAGAAGTATTCTAGAAGAAATAACAAAAAATGGAAGAACGGTGCGTTTGCCGAATGATATATATTCATTAATGAATAAAGTAAAACGTCAATCGTCTTATTTAGAACAAAAAAATGGAACATCGCCAACTATAGAAGATATTGCATCTGGCCTTGGAATAAATATTAAAGAAGTAAAGAAAATAATTCCTTTTGTTGAAAGGGAAGTGTCGCTTGATGAACCATTTCAATACAATAGAGAAGAAGATGATGATAGAAATCGTGCGAATTTCTTACCTTCTAACGAATTTCAAACAAATGATTATGGACTCTTAATTGAATCAAGAAAGAGTGATTTGAAACGAGCGTTAAACACTTTAAAAAAAAATGAAATTGAAATTCTCAAGAAAATTTTTGACCTCGATAGGGATGTCCTTAAACCAGAGAAAGAGATAAATGAGAGCATTTATTATACTAGAGCACACATTAGCCAAATCAAGAAAAAAGCTCTGCGAAAATTAAAAGGAAATGAAAAGATAATAAACCTCTTAAAAGAATATCTTTAAACTTATCCACCGATATATCCATGAAACTAAATTTCATTCCAATAGATTACTCTTATTTTGATTTTGAAGGAAGGAACTACGCAAAAATAATCGGAAGAGATGAAAACGAAAAAAGAGTCTGTATAATTGATTCCTGCGATGTTTATCTTTGGGCAATATTAAAAGATAAATTAAGTCAGTCAAAAATTAATTCTTTAATTAAAGAAATAGAAAAAATAAAACTTGACATAAAAGATCGTAAAACAAAAGTTGAAAAAGTTGAACTTTGCGAAAAAAATTTTCTTGGAAAAAAAATAAAAGCCCTGAAAATTTTTGCAACAAATTATAAAGATTTGCACGACATCGCAGACAAGCTCGGAATGCCTGAAATAGAAAAAAGAAGAGGATATGATTTAAGTTTCATAACTCATTATATTCTTGAAAAAAAATTAAAACCTCTTTCATGGTATGAAATTGAAGGAAAAATGCTCAATAATTCAAATGAATTCGGAGGAATTGATTCTGTTTTAGAAGTTGATTTTTGTGTAAAAGTAGAAAAAATAAAAGAGATTGAAAATAAAAAATTCAAACCAAAAATTTTAGCCTATGATATTGAAACAGATGCTTTTAAAATCGGCGAAGGAGAAATTTTAATGATTTCTTTAGTTTCAGATGATTTCAAAAAAGTACTAACCTATAAATCGCCAAAAGAAATTGAAACAGATTTGGAGTATGTTGAATATGTTAAAGATGAAGCTGAACTCTTGGAAAAATTCGTGGAGTATGTTAAAAAAATTTCCCCTGATTTTTTAGTAGGATATTTTTCCGACGGATTTGATTTGCCGTATCTAAAAGCCAGAGCAGAAAAATTCAATGTAAAATTATCTTTGGGGTTGGACGGCTCACAGCCAAAATTCACTCACGGAATTAACATCGTCGCTAAAATCAATGGAATTGTCCATATTGATATTTTAAAATTCATAAGAAGTGTCTATTCTCAATATATGCAATCTGAAACTCTTTCACTAAATGAAGTTGCAAAAGAATTTTTAGGCGACACCAAAAAAGAATTTAAGCACAAGCATTCATCAAAAATAGCTCAGGATGAATGGGAAAAATATTATGAGTATAATTTGCACGATTCTATTTTAACTTATGGATTATTTGAAAAATTCTGGCCGGACTTGTCTGAATTTACAAAAATTATTCAAGAACCAATATTTAGCGTGTCAAGAAACGGCATGTCTGCAAATGTTGAAGATTATATACTTCATCATCTTGAAAAATTTAACGAAATTCCTGAAAAAAGGCCGATGTATAACGAGATTTCAGAGAGAAAAGCAAGAGAAAAATATCAGGGAGCTTTTGTTTTCCAGCCAACTCCAGGATTGTATGAAAATTTAGCAATTTTTGATTTCACAAGCATGCATGCAAGCATTATTGTAAATTATAATTTATCAAAATCAACTCTTCTTGAAAAAAAGGAAGAAAATTGCTACGAATCTCCTGAACTTGAATTAAATGGAAAAAAAACAAAATTTTATTTTTCAAAAAAATCCGGATTTTTTCCTGAACTACTTAAAGAAATTGTTGAATTAAGAAAAAAATATAAAAAAGAATTAAAAACCGATACACTAAATCCTATTTTTAAAGCAAGAAGCAATGCTTTCAAACTGCTGGCAAATGCTTATTATGGATATTTAGGATTTTTTGGAGCAAGATATTATTGCGTTGAAGCTGCTGCCTCAACTCTTGCTTTTGTAAGAAAATATAACCAAGAAACAATTGAAAATGTAGCTAAAGAAGGTTATCAAGTTATTTTCGGGGACACTGATTCTGTTGGGTTTTTATTAAATAAAAAAAGTAAAGATGAAATTTTAAAATTTTTAAAAAAACTTAATGAAAAATTGCCTGGAATTATGGAGCTAGAATTAGAAGATTTTTATAAAAGAGGAATTTGGGTTTCAAAAAGAACGGGAGAAACTGGCGCAAAGAAAAAATATGCTTTAATTGACGAGCAGGAAAGATTAAAAATAAGAGGATTTGAAACAGTTAGAAGAGACTGGTGTGCGCTTGCGCGCGAGCTTCAAAATAATATAATAAAACAAATTTTAAAAGATGGAAATGAAAAAAAAGCATTAGAATTTTTAAAAGAAATAATTAAAAAAATAAAACAAAGAGAAATTGGTATCGACAGACTGATAATTAGAACCCAGCTAAAAAAACCAATTTCAGATTACAAAAATATTTCTCCGCATGTAATTGCAGCAAAAAAAATGGAAGAACAGGAAATTCCAGTGACTCAGGGAAATTTAGTTGAATATTATATTGCAGAAACAAAAGACAAAAAAAAATTAGTCAGAGAAAAGGTAAAACTTCCAAATGAAAAAGGAGAATATAATATGGAATATTATTTGAATCATCAAATTCTCCCAGCAGTTGAAAATATTTTTCAGGTTTTTAATGTGAATGTGAAAGAAATTGTGGATGGAAAAAAGCAAATGACACTTGGGGAATTTTAATTAATTAATTTATTTATATAAACAGCAATCCAATCATAACTAAAATTCCGAAGACAAATGCAATTAACTGCAAAATAGATTTCTTAAGTTGAAATTCTTTATGCAATTCTGGAATTAAATCGCTTCCNGCNATATAAATAAATCCACCGGCTGCAATGGGCACTAAAATAAATTCAATCCCTTTAATAAATCCTGACAAAAATAATCCAACAATTGCTCCTAAAATCGCAGTTAAAGCTGTTGCAAAATTAATTAATAATGCTTTTCTTTTTGAAAATCCTCCATGAATTAAAATTCCAAAATCACTTATTTCCTGCGGGATTTCATGCAGCACAACTGCAAGAGTCGTTGTAATTCCTAATGGAATACTTATAAGATAACTCCCGGCAATTACTAATCCATCCAAAAAATTATGAAAAGCGTCGCCGACTAAATTCATTATTGCAAATGAATGCACATGAGTTTTTGTAATCGGAATATGGCAGTGATTCCAGCAGACTATTTTTTCTATAATAAAGAAAATAATAATTCCTAACAAAATAAAAAGAGGAATTCTTAAATTAAATCCGGTTTTTTCAACAACCTCTGGAATTAGATGCAAAAAAGCTCCTGCAAATAAAGCGCCGGCAGAAAAAGCAACAAAATAAATTAAGATTTTTTTAAGTTTTTCTAATCTTAATGAAAATGTAAAAATCCCAATAAAAGAAATCAAACTAACAACTAAGACGCTAACGATAGCATATAACCAGACCTCTAACATCAAAAATTAAATTTAAATGAATATTTAAAGTTTTATAAAATAGAGTTTATTTATCTAATTATGAAAATCAAAATTCAGCCAAAACCAGAGTTCATTGAAAAAATGAAAAAACTTCTTAGCCAAGCTGATTTTGAAAAATATGAAAAGATAATTCAAGAGCCGTTATTAAATTCAATCCGATGTAATACTTTAAAAATTTCTCCTGAAGAATTAAAAATAAAATTAGAAAAAAAAGGCTGGAAAATTAGACAAATATGGGAAAATTATTCTGAAGTGATGATTGTTGAAAATGAATTACCGCCGGGAGAGCTTGGCCGTTCTATTGAACATTTGCTGGGTTATTATTATATTCAGGAATTAGCAAGTATGTTGTCGGCAATCGCTCTTGCTCCAAAAAAAAATGAATTAATTCTTGATTTATGCGCTTCGCCTGGAAGCAAAACTTCTCAAATGGCTTCACAAATTAACAACTCTGGAACAATAATTGCAAATGATGTCAAAATTGAAAGAATAAAAATTTTAGCGTCAAACCTTGAAAGATGTGGAGTCTCAAATACAATTATCACAAGAGAAGACGGCGTCGCGCTTTGCGAAAAATTAAAATTACAAAATTTAAAATTTGATAAAATTCTTTTAGATGCTCCATGTTCTGGCGAGGGAACAATGAGAAGTTCTGTAAAAACTTGCTTAATGTGGAATCCAAACACAATTAAATCTTTATCAAAACTGCAAAAGAAATTAATTCAAGGTGCTTTTGAAATTCTAAAACCAAAAGGAGAAATTGTTTATTCAACCTGCACACACGCGCCTGAAGAAAACGAGGAAGTTGTTGATTTTGCATTAAAAGAATTTAAAGATAAAATTAAAATTGAAAAGATTAATTTACCTGTTAAATGCCGTGAAGGAATTACCCGCTGGAATAACGAGGAATATGATGAAAGAGTTAAATTTTGCGCGAGAATTTATCCGCAAGACAATAATAGTGAAGGATTTTTTGTTGCGAAATTTAAAAAAATAAAATGATTCACATCTTACCTAACCAAGAAACACAAGAAATTCTTTCAAAACTTAAAGAGCAATTTGGAATTCAGAAAATTGCCGGAAAACTAATAAAAATTGGAAAAGAAAGGATTTTCTTATTTAATGGGGATTTTTCAGATGAGCAAATAAAAAACTTGGAAAAAATTACTTTTATTGAAAAAATTGGAATTTATATTGGAGCAATTTTCCCGCCAACTGGCGAAATAAGATTAAGCATAGAAGGAACACAAATTTTCAAAGACCAGATAACAAAAAATATTTTTGAAATTGATAATGAGCAATCTAAAATTTGGATGCAGGGCGAAGAATTAAATATTCAAACTGGCTTAAGAGGAATAATTGCTATAAAATATAAAGATAATTTTTTGGGCTGCGGAAAAGCTTCGGAAAATAAAATAGGAAATTTTATTCCAAAAAGCAGGAGATTAAGAAGCAAGAATATTATTAAATAGATTATCCCATACAAAGAATATTATGACAGAAAAACAATACGGCGGGAGTACTGGTAGAGAAAATAAATCAACAAAGATAATTCAGAATCCAGCGCACTCCCAGAAAACAAAAACTTCTAAAATAGAAAAAGAAAATTCAAAATCAAATCAAACAGACAAAGAAAAAATTCTTCTTGCAGGAAAAATAGCTTCGGAAGTTAAAGAATATGCGAAAATAATTATCAAAAAACAAATGTCTCTTTTGGAAATTGCAGAAAAAATTGAAAACAAAATAATTGAACTTGGAGGAAAGCCCGCCTTTCCCGTTAATACTTCAATAAATGAAATTGCCGCCCATTACACTCCAAGCGCAGATGATTCTTCAGTTGCTTACGGATTATTAAAAATAGATTTAGGAGTTCATATTGACGGCTGGATAGCAGATACTGCAATATCATTTGATTTAGAAAATTCCGAAGAAAATAAAAAATTAATTCAAGCAAGCAAAGATGCTTTAGAAAATGCAATAAAACTTGTTTCTAAAGAAATTAAAGAAAAAGAAATCTTAACAACGGGGGAAATAGGAAAAAAAATTCAGGAAACAATTGAATCCAATGGATTTTTGCCGATAATAAATCTTTCAGGACACCAAATTGAACGATATGATCTTCATGCAGGACTAACAATTCCAAATATAGACAACAAATCCACAGAAATAATTTTGCCGGGCTCTTATGCAATTGAACCATTTGTAACTAACGGCAATGGAAAAATCAGAGACGGAAAACCTTCTGGAATTTATATGCTGACAAATCCTAAAACTCCGAGAACACCGATAGCAAGAGAAATTTTGAATTACATCGGCGAAGAATATCAAACCATTCCTTTTTGCTCACGCTGGCTTGTAAAAAAATTCGGGGCAAAAACATTTTTTGCATTAAAACAACTTGAAGAAAATGGAAGTTTGCATCAGTTCCCGCAATTAGTTGAATCCTCAAATTCAAAAGTTGCCCAGACAGAACATACAATTTTAATTGACGATGAAAAAGTTGTGGTTACAACACTATAAGTTTTTAATTTTATTTTGTAGTTAAGCCAAGAACAAAACCATAAACAAGATGTCCAATTAAACTTCCAAGCGCAAGCATTAAACTAATTTTTCCGCTAAACAAAGAANATATTTGAGCCAGGAAAAAAGGAAATAAGCTAAAAATCATTCCTTTTAATGCATAATTTCCAGGAAGCCTTTTCTTAAAAAACAAAATATATATTCCGGCTAAAAAAATTCCAATTAAAAAATGAATAATCCATCCAGCAAAAACGGGAACTCCAAAAATATTTGCTAAAATTTCCCAAACGGGCATTCTTGGAAAACCTAAAGAAGGCGAAATAAAAATAAGAGCAGACATAATCGCGGTTGCAAGAATTCCTCCAAAAAAAGCTTTTTTAATTTCTTTTATTTTCATTGATGCATAATAAATTAATTTCTATTTTTTAAAATTATCTCTTCAAGGTCTTTTTTATCTACACTAACTTCTTCTGATAGAATTTCCCAATTATTTATAGAGTCTTTTATTAATTCATATGTTAGAATTCTATTTCCAGTATTAGAAGAGATGTGGAAGACATCTTCAGACAAATCAAGAGATATCCGAATATTATAAACGTCTTTCTTATTAAATCCTCCATAATCTGGTTTACTATTTAATGTAGCTCTATAACATTCGGAAAGAATTTCGTTAACTTTATCTTTGTTTAAATTTGTTTTTATCTTAAAAGTATTTTCATAAATATCATGAAATAAATCAATAAATATCCTTGAATTTTCCATAACTGAACATAATTAGGTCATTTATAAAAATTATTATTCTAAAAAAGATTATTCAATTATCCCAAATAACTGCCTTCTTGCATTGGCGTTGCTGATTTTGCAGATTTAAAAAATTGTTCTTCAACTTTTTTATAAACTTTAATTGTATTTGTAGTTACACTTGGCTTGATTTTATTCAAAGCTTCTTCAAAATGTTTTTTGTGAACTTCATCAGCATTAATATTTTCTCTTAAAGAAAGCAAAGCGGCTTCTCTTGCAAGCGCTTCAAGNTCNGCGCCGGTATATCCTTCTGCTTTTTTTGCAATTTCTTTAATTAAAGCTTCTTTATTTTTAATAGGCATATTTTTTGTATGAATTCTTAAAATATTTTCTCTTCCAATTTCATCAGGAGCATTAACTAATAAAATTTTGTCAAATCTACCGGGACGCAAAATAGCAGGATCAAGCATGTCGGGTCTATTAGTCGCGCCGACAACTAAAATATCATTTATATTTTCAATGCCATCCATTTCAGCAAGCATTTGATTTAAAACTCTTTCAGTAACTTTTGTTCCATGATCGATTCCTCTTTTTCCTGCAAGCGAGTCAATTTCATCAAAGAAAATAATACATGGAGCAACCTGTCTCGCGCGTTCAAAAATTTTTCTCATTCCTTCTTCAGATTTTCCGACCCACATGCTCAACAGCGACGGACCTTTAACCTGAATAAAATTTGCTTCTGATTCTTTTGCAACAGCTTTAGCCAATAAAGTTTTTCCGGTTCCAGGAGGTCCATAAAGTAAAATTCCTTTAGAAGGACGAATTCCCAATTTTTTAAAATTAGCTTGATATTTAATCGGCCACTCAACTGCTTCTCTTAATTCTCGTTTAACTTCTTCCAATCCGCCGACGTCATCCCAATTAACATTTGGGGTTTCAACAAGAACTTCTCTCATTGCGCTTGGGCGCACAACTTTTAAAGCTTCTGTAAAATCAGAAGAATGAATTTTTAATTTGTCAAGTAAATGTTGGGGAATTTTTTCTTCTTCGTCNAATTTCATTTGNGGAAGCAATCCTCTTAAAACCACCATTGCTGCTTCTTTAGCTAGAGCTTCTAAATCGGCGCCGACAAAACCATGNGTNACTGCAGCAAGATCTTCTAATTTAACATCTTTCGTCAACGGCATTCCTCTTGTATGAATTTTTAAAATGCTTAATCTTCCCTCTTTGCTTGGAACATTAATTTCAATTTCTCTGTCAAATCTTCCGGGTCTTCTTAAAGCAGAATCAATTGAATTTGGTCGNTTAGTTGCGCCGATAACCACAACTTTCCCTCGGGATTTTAATCCNTCCATCATNGTCAGCAATTGTGAAACAACTCTTCGNTCTACCTCTCCGCTGACATCTTCTCTTTTAGGAGCAATAGCATCAAGCTCGTCAATAAAAATAATTGAAGGCGCATTTTTTTCTGCACTTTCAAAAATATCCCTGATTTTTTTTTCAGACTCTCCATAAAATTTTGACATTATTTCAGGACCATTAAGCAAAATAAAATTTGCTTCTGTCTCGCTTGCAACTGCTTTAGCTAATAATGTTTTTCCTGTTCCGGGAGGACCATGCAATAAAACTCCTTTTGGAGCTTCAATTCCAAGTCTTTCGAAAATTTCAGGATGCTTTAACGGAATTTCAACCATCTCGCGAATTTTTTTTATTTCTTCAGAAAGTCCGCCGATATCTTCATAATTAATTCCGGGAGTATCGTCCTCAGAAATTTCCATTGCTTTAGGATTTAAAGTAATCTCTGTATTTTCTGTTATGACTACCGGTTGAGAGGGAGAAGCGTTTACAACAAGAAATTTAATTTGTGTTTTTCCGAGAGTTCCCATTCCCATATTTCCAAGCATATCGCCGAGTATACCTCCGAAATCGTCTCCAAATTCATCAGATAATAAATCTCTTCTTTTCTGAACTGCTCCGAGAATAACTAAATCTCCTTTAATCATTGTTCTGCCCAGAAGTCCTCTTCTTAAGCTGTTGGAATCTGCCTGGACCATAATTCCTTTTTGAGCAGGAGCAATTGTAATTTTTTTTGCTTCTTTAACTTCTGCTTTGGAAATTTTAACAATTTCACCGAGGCTGGTTCTTGCATTTCTTCTTAAAATTCCATCTATGCGAATAATTTTTTCGCCGACATCCGACGGATATGCTCTGTCAGCGATGGCAATTGTTTCCCTGTTCCCTTTAATTGTTATAACATCCCCTCTGGCGATTCCAAGTTCTTTCATTGTAGCGCTNTCTATTCTTGCAATNCCTTTGTAAACATCGTCCTGCATTGCTTCAACAACATTTAATTGAATTTCTTTATTTGTTGTCATTTTATCTGTCATCCTCAATATTTTTCTTAATTATTGCATTTATATTTTTCTTAATTATCTGATTTCTGTTTTTTTCAGGATGCGCCGAATCTGAAAANTGCCTTGCGTGAACAAATTTTCCGTCTTTTAAAATTTTAATTTCACGGGATTTGATAACTCGTGCATTTGGATTTCCATTCAAACTTGGAGTATTAAAATTCAAACTTAATCTTCCCATATTCTCAAAAGATAATTTAACCATTTCATTCATTTTTTTTTGCTGTTCATTCATAAAATTGACTATCTCCATTGGAATAGAAACAGCGTAGCTATTTCCAACAAGCCTCATCTTAACTTTAAATTCTTTATTTCGCAAATTTATAAATTTATTGTATTCTGATTCGTCGGCAGGATGAATTATTTTTTCATTGCATTTTCCATTTGAACATACAACTGTCCTGAATATAAATCCATTTTTAGAAATCTCTGACTTTTCCATTTTTGAATTGCATTTCCCGCACAAAATTTTTTGGTCAAATATGTCTGTCATTTTATTTATGTATATACACTCATTGTATACACAAGAAATATACACTTTATAAATGTTTTGATTTGAGGAATTTTAGCCGGAAATTAATTTTCGTAAATATTTTTTCTGTGTCCAACTTTCAGAATAATAATTGCCTCTTTTTCTCTCAGAATATCTGCGACAACTCTCCAATCTCCTATTCTTAATTTAAATCCTTGTGTTCCAACTAATTTCTCAAAAAATCTAAATGGGTTTTCTTTACAATCTTGAAGTTTATTCCAAATTCTTTCTTTAATTTCTATTTCAAGTTTATTTAAATCATGAAGCACCCTCTTTTCAAAAACTAATTTATACATTTTACAAACCGAGGATTTTATTTGCTTCTGCTTCTGTATAGAACTCTCCTTTCTTAATTCTTTCTCTTGCTTCTTTAATTTCCTTAATTGTTTTTTGGGATAATTTTGGCTCATTTTCGCATAACCTCGCTATGCAAATTAGTTTTCTAATTAATTCATCATAACTTTCATTTTTGTATTGCTTGAATTTATCCAATTCTCCTTTTGTTTGGATATTCAAACGGACTGTTGTTTC
>C687J35174_10010058_pt1 | contig 11786 bp, 12 predicted proteins | sample RifCSPhighO2_01_FD_35174 | JGI IMG/M metagenome (IMG submission 35174) | reverse complement strand
CGGTAAACACACAGCAGAGGAACACCGAAGACGTCAGCATATGCGATTTCCATTCCTACACCTATTGCATGAAAGGTGACCTCGGCAATCATGACGTCAATGCCTTGATGCAGAAGCTGCTTGGAATCAAATGATACGCCAATCTGTTCATGCGGAAGAATGATGGTATGCTCTGTGTTGAGGGCGCTTTGGCGCAGCTTCGCATATAATTCATCCTGAAAGTCCGCACCCTGCTTGTGGGCAACATAGATCCTCATACCCTCAACGGCACGGAAGTAGGATATAAAGATTATTGGGATGTGTTCCTCACGATGATGCCAGCCAAACATTTTTAAACCGTGCTGTGCTTCTAAAGTTTGGGGGTAGCCATGAGATATATTGCTATGATATTCATTCTGTTTGCGCTAGTAGCATGCACTTCCACATATGAGCAAAAAGTCATCATTCCTGAAGAAGAGTCCGCAATCAATGAAGCTCCCAATGGTGAAGAAGCACCTCCGGAAGCAGATGAGGAGCAGGAGGAAGCGCCTCAGGAGCCGGAAGAGGGTCCGAGTGATGAATCTGATGAGCTGCAGCCGGAACAACCCGTTATTCCTGTGAATGTGAAGCGCAATCTAAGTGAGGAGGAGGAGCGTTATAAGGAAATGAACGCGAAAGGGCTGATTGATTTCAGCACGATCACGGCACGGCAGTGCACTGCACTCATCGAAACCTGGAGGAATAATCAGCGTAAAGCGGAAGATCAGCTTGAGGAAGCCAATAATGATTTTGACGACGCCCAAGTCTCGTATGATGAGGCACTCGCCGCGTACGAGGCGGCAAAGCAGGGAGCGAATCCAGCCAAAATAGATTCCGCAAAGTATACGCTCGACCGCGAGCAGGAAGAGTTAGAGGATTGGGAAGATTTCTTAGAAGATAAACAAGAGCTTTTTGATAAAACCGTGTATACGTATGATACGGTTAAAACGGAATGCAAGAAATTACAGGTAGTCGTCTAGCGGTTTTTCAATCCCATCGTTGCGTCAATGTCCTTCGCGATTATTGTAAGCTCATCAAAAATTCTATTCGCGTCTTTCCTGAGCTCTTCGATCGCGCTTTTGAGGCTTCCACCCCTAAGCATGACTAATCGGTGTTCCCTGAAGAGGATGCCTGATTCCATTAAGTTTCTAATGTGGTGGTTGACACGCGCGGATGAGACATCAAGCTCTTCCGCAAGCAGCTCTGTGGGAATGCCACGCTCGTTTGAGAGGCGTTCAAGCAGCGCCGCGACAAGCCGCGTTGAAAGATGCGTTAAATCCCTTCCCCGGGCAAAGCCAAGGCTGTCGCACACCCATTCTATGTCCTCAGTCACATTTTTCTGAACGGGTTTTACTAGATCCCGAACGATGATCTGCTTGTGCATATTCCTTTGATAGAATCAGAGTATATAAATGTTTCCACTATATTGCTATCATTTCGACTATTTAATAATGAATTCGATTTTTAGTAAGCTTTATATATAAGGAAAAGTTACCCCAATTATCAAAGGAGGGGTCATTATGAATATCAAACCGATAGGAGAGCGTGTGCTACTCAAGCCAAAAAAAGAGGAAGAAAAAACAAAAGGCGGAATTTACATTCCGGAATCTGTGAAGGAGAACAAGAAAGAAGGGGAAGTGCTTGCCGTTGGCGCGCTCAAGGATGGCAAAGAGATCCCCCTCAAGAAAGGAGACCGTGTGCTATATGGCGGATACAGCAGCGATGAGTTTGAGATCGACAATGAGAAATTCATCATCGTAGAATACAAAGATATTCTTGGAAAGTTTGAGTGAGGTGACACGATGGCAAAACAAATCATGTTTGAGGAGAATGCAAGACAATCATTGCTGAAGGGAGTGGATAAAGTAGCCAATACGGTGAAGATCACGTTAGGGCCCAAAGGAAGGAATGTCGTACTTGACAAAATGGCACATCCGCTCATCACGAATGACGGAGTCACGATCGCGAAAGAGATCGAGCTTCAAGATAAATTCGAGAATATGGGAGCGAAGCTCATAAAGGAAGTCGCGTCAAAGACACAGGACACGGCGGGAGATGGAACGACGACTGCAATCCTGCTCGCGCAGGCGATAATTTCTGAAGGTTTGAAAAACATCACGGCAGGAGCAAACCCGATTGAAGTCAAGAAAGGGATTGAGAAAGCGGTCATCAAAGTCGTTGAGCATCTCAAGCAGCGCAGCATGGACGTGCGCGAGAAGGAGAAGATCATCCAAGTCGCAACAATCTCCGCAAATAATGATGAGGAAATTGGAAAACTGATTGCAGACGCGATGGAAAAAGTCGGAGCAACGGGAGTCATCACGGTTGAGGAGGCGAAAAGCATTGAGACGTCTCTTGAGCTCGTGGAAGGGCTTCAGTTCGACCGAGGATTTATCTCACCGTATATGGCCACGGATCAGGAAAAAATGATTTGTGAGCTTGAGGAAGCGTATGTCCTGATTACGGACAAGAAAATATCAAACATGAAACAGCTTATCCCGGTGCTCGAAATGGTCGCGAGCGAAGGAAAACCTTTATTGATCATCGCGGATGACGTCGAAGGAGAGGCTGTGGCAACCATCGTCCTCAATCTCATCAGGGGAGCCCTGAAAGTATGCGCGGTCAAAGCGCCCGGGTTTGGGGACGAGCGCAAGGAAATGCTCGAGGACATCGCCATCCTTACCGGGGGCAAGGTCATTTCCGAAGACACGGGAATGAAACTCGAGCAGGTGAACGAGCAGATGCTTGGATCCGCGCGTAGAATAACGGTGAGTAATGAAAATACGACGATTGTCGAGGGGAAAGGCGACAAGAAGGACATAGACAACCGCAGAAAAGTGCTTGAGAGCCAGATCAAGCTCGCGGACTCTGATTACAAGAAAGAGGATTTGCAGAAACGCCTTGCGAAACTTTCAGGAGGAGTGGCTGTTGTGAAAGTCGGTGCCGCAACCGAAACGGAAATGAAGGAGAAGAAGATGAGGATAGATGACGCGCTGCATGCCACAAAAGCCGCGGTTGAGGAAGGTGTTGTTGCTGGAGGAGGGGTTGCGCTGTACCGCGCAATAAAAGTGCTTGATATGCTCAAAGTTGAAAATGACCAGCAGGTTGGAGTTACGATCGTGAAACGCGCGCTTGAAGAACCCTTGCGGCAAATCGCGAAGAATGCTGGCAGAGAAGGGGCAGAAGTCATTGCTCGCTTGCAGGGTGTCAAGGATGAGGTTACTGGTTACAACGCTAAGAAGGACATCTATGAGGACCTTGTGAAAGCGGGCGTGATTGATCCGACAAAAGTCGTGCGCAGCGCGCTGCAGAACGCCGCTAGTATCGCAGCGATGGTCCTAACAACGGAAGCGGTTGTCACAGACTTTGACAAAGAAAAGGACGAGAAGCCGGCGACGATAATTATATAATCATTGATTCTGTTATTATTATTTTGTTATGGATTTATAAATGGCCAAGCACTTTGAATATTCATGATCGGAGCGCAAGAACCCATTGTGTACGCTAGAAGGAGAGCGCGATCTTTAGATTCATCACAAGCGATCATGGACGCCGTTGAGCGGGCGCATGCTGCGGGTGCGCTGTCGTTCTCATCACATGAATTTCTAAGGAGGCTCAACCAAAAACTTCCCGCAGAAAAGGATGGAAACTCCTATCGCAATCGCTTCCTGTCTTATCTCAGCCCCACCACTGCTGATGAATGGGTCTGCTCCCCACCGAGCGACGTGGTTATCGACGACCTCATCTCGCTGCGACTCCTCCCGTTTGAGGAAACCCTTGAATTCATGGCATCACATGAGCGTCCGGGAGAAGCCATCATCCATATGAGAAATCGAATGCTTGCCGGTGACTTTGATGCGCAAAATCCTCTGCATATGCAGCTTGAATTTTCCCGGTACGCAGCTAATCCACAAAGCTTTAGAGTTAAATACACGGAGCATACATTCGCGAGCTTTAATAAGTTACCACGAGTTGCAGGAGAGGTTATACTGGAGTCTGAATATGATGGAGTAGTTGCTGCAACTGCGCATGAAGCTGTAGAAGTCTATCGTCAAATACTGGCGAGAAAGAGGGAGGAAATTCCATTGCTCGTGATTGGCAATATCCGCTACGGCTCACTGTGGGTGGTTGAGCCCATAGAACCGTATCTGCGCACAAAGGATGTTTACGTATTGTATGATTTCATCTCATCAATGTCCCATGATTGTACGTATCGCCCGGGCGATGCCCCCGCCGCGCACATACTTCAAGCTATCAAAGCAGACAAACCGGATGTCATCGTTGTTGATGGAACGATGCACATGGTTGAAGGAGAGAGTACACGATTCCCTGCAGCAATGTGGGGATACATCAATGAGTTCCTTGCCATGAATCTGGCAAACGGAATACCGGATCCAACAGAATCTCCCTATGTTCAAGATCGCGAGAGATTTTACCGTTCTCCTTGTGGATTGTCATACGAAATTGCGTTTTGGGCTCCTGAAATGACAGAGAATATTGTCATCGGAAATCAGGTGTTTCATGCTCCCGAGATGTCCGGAGCCCGAAGGGCCACAATCATGAATTCCGTAGGTCCAGCTCACGAGTCCTCACATGCCCGTTTAGATGATCCTGAAAGAATTATTCAAGGCGAGGTTCTTGCACTCAGTGCGACAGGTCTTGTCAAAGTGACTCCGGCCCCCAATGTAAAATCCCTCGCGTCCTATGTACAAGGGCTCATGGCGCCCATCATCAAAGACGGAATAGAGAAAATGGATAACGGTTAAGGTATCCCGCTTGTGCTATTCGCCTCTCAGGCGGTGTCCGTGTGTGAGCAGATGTACGTTTTGCGTCTTGTTACTGCAGAATATAAACTTTTAAATAAATACCCGCATTCTCATTATTAAGAGTTAACAACAACTGAGACAAAAAAATGATAGTGCCCACGAAGGATCTTTTCAGAGAAGCGTACGGGAAATACGCTATTGGAGCGTATAATATCAACAATGCTGAGCAAACCATGGGGCTATTTAGGGGGAATATAGATTCTCATGCTCCGTTTATTATTCAATTGAGCAAAGGTGCGAGGAACTACACGCACACGCTTATGCTTGAGGCCATGATACGGGCTGCCGGCACGATTTTCCCTGAAGCCATATTTGCTGTTCATCTGGACCATGGTGACGAAAAAACGTGTTATGACTGCATTGATAGCGGATTCTACAGCTCGGTTATGATTGATGCCAGCGATAAGGAATTTGCTGAAAACATCGCGATAACAAGAAGGGTCGTGGAAAGGGCTCACGCAAAGGGTATCAATGTCGAAGCAGAACTTGGGCAGCTTGGTGGAATGGAAGAGCACGTAAAAGGGAGAGATCCTCGGGAACTCGAAGAGCTGTTCAGGAGATTAAACGCTCTCTATGACCGCGGGGTTCCATTGGCAAGCATCAAAGCGCAGTATCAAGATCTCTGGGGCGATATACGCAAGTATGTTACGGATCCGGATCAGGCGGTTGAATTCAGAGATGCCACGGGATGTGATAGCTTAGCTTGCGCGATCGGCACGTCTCACGGAGCCTATAAATTTAGCGCGGGAGGCATTCTTGCATACTTTATTGTTAAAGAGATTCAACGAAAGCTTCCGGGATTTCCTCTCGTCATGCACGGATCAAGCTCTGTCCCGCAAGACGAAGTAGCACGAATTAACGCAGCGGGTGGGCAGCTCAACGGAGCAAGAGGAGTCGACGAAAGCGAAGTAAGCCGTGTTGCCCCTATGGGCGTTACAAAAGTGAATATTGATACTGATGGAAGGCTTGTTTGGACCAGAGTACATAGAGAGTATTTTAGGGATCACCCAGAAGGTTTTGATTTTAGGAAACCGGGAGAGCTATTTATCCCGGAATATGCTCGTTATGTGGCGCATAAGAATGAAGTGCTTGGCAGTGCCGGAAGGGTTGAAGAGGTTAGAAAAGCATTAGGCAAGTGATCCGTTTTTTCATCTCTTTGAGTATTCTCGTATTTTCGGCCGATCCTTCGTTGTCTCTCTTCAATGCATTTCAAACAGAGGGGATTACTCCCATTGCACCGGTTTCCAAACACGGCCAGTACACATCATCAGCCTGCCATGATCATCCTGAACGATATCCCCTACACTCATTGAAGTGTGACTCAAATCCTGTTGGGCCAGCCATCTTTGACTCTCCGCCGTTTTAAGGGGGTTCTGTGCGCTGTTTAAGTATTCAAAGATTCTGTCCAATGTCATATCTGCTGGCACCTGAACGTCGAGGGCTACAAAATCATCTTGCGGGAATGTGTCCCGGTTGGGTTCTACGATGGGCATTACAGTATACATCGGATCTTTTGCATAATATACTTTCATCATTCCATCCCCCATACCTTTTCTTTAAAACCCCGCTTCATTCTTCAATATTTCCGCCTTATCTGTTTTCTCCCAAGTAAAGTCGGGATGAGCAGAGTTTTACTTGCTGAAAACAATCTTGCTTGTTGCTTCTATTGCTTCCTTGCACATTTGAGCAAGTTTTTCAAACTCTTCTTTCCTGTGAAATTCAACATCTGTCCCATACTGAAAATCTTCCCTGATTTTGATTATGCTGTGCTCATCTTCCTTTGCCTGTGAAATCTTTAAAGTGCTGATGAATCTGCCATCAATCTCAATCTTCCCTTGCTCTTTGAGCATTTCCATTACCGCGATAGTGCACTCCTGATTTCTTGATTCATATCCGAATTTACGCAAAACAGCCAGAAAACAATGATAGACGCAGTAAAAGAAAGCACTTGCAGACCAGTCAGAATAATTATTTTTCTGAAAGAACAAAGCCGCTTTAAGGTTGTGCCTTGCTTTTGCCAAATGAAGCGATGCTGATTTGAAGTCTTGCTCTTGTTCTATTAACCCACGATGCATTCCGATCTCTTCTAACTCTCTCTTTGCCTTGTTAAGGCACCATTTTACCTTGTTAGAAGCTTGTGACATGACTGATTACCTCCATAATTTCAGCATAGCCATGAAGGATATATCCTTCCCTAATTGCATTAATCATCGCGGGATTTTTGTTTCTCAGGTTCTTTTCCAAGTCCGATGAAACCATGATCAATGGATGTATGGGTTTTATCAAGATTCTGTTCTTTTCATCAATGAGTTTGGAGATTTCCTTATACTTTTCTTTTTCAATAATAAGGATCAGGTCAATATCTTTTGCTTTTTCATAGTTTCTTACAGCTGAACCGTACATTAACCCGGCCTGAATCACTTCGAATAACTCTTCGAATTCAGATAACCACCGGGACGCTTTTTCCCTGGTTTCTTTCGTCAGCAAGGTTTCAATCAATTTTTTAGCATAAGTATCCTCAAAATTGATTTTGTAAAATATGGCTTTGCCAAGCTTCTTCCTTATCAGAGTCTTTTCTGAATAAAGGTTGTTCAATATTTTTAAAGCTCCTCTCGGCGTTATGTTAAGCTTTTTTGAGATTGAGTTTGCATTGTAGTCACTACTAAAATCTCTAAATATCAACAACAATGCTTCGTTCTCTTTTTCAGTTGGTGTTTTCATGGCATAGTAACCTGCAGTTTGTGTAGCGGAACTAGTTGTTCATATATAGGAACTAATAGTTCTATATAAATGTTTCGGAAATTCCGGGGCAATTATCGGGATGAGCGGAGTTTAGACACTAAAATTTTGTAGCCCTGACGTAGCTGCATTTGCTTTTACAACGAAAGAGGCCCTATCTACAATCTCGTTTTTAACAAAAAAATGAAAAAATGGGAATTGAGATGTTATGACCACTCAGAATCCCGCATCCTGTTTAAGCAGTTCCGCCTTATCCGTTCTCTCCCACGTAAAGTCGGGATCTTCCCTGCCGAAATGGCCATATGCTGCAGCTTTTCGAAAGATCGGCCTTCTGAGTTTCAAGGAGTCAATAATGCCTTTTGGCGTGAGCCTGAAATGCTTGTACACGAGCTTGCTGATCTGCTCCTCGGGGATTTTCTCTGTGCCAAAACAAGCTACATTCACGCTCGTTGGCTGCGCAACTCCAATCGCGTAGCTGAGCTGCACTTCGCATTTATCCGCGAGACCAGCCGCGACAATATTCTTCGCNACATATCGCGCCATGTACGCTCCTGAGCGATCCACTTTGCTTGGATCCTTGCCTGAAAACGCTCCGCCGCCATGACGGCCAACCCCCCCATACGTGTCCACAATGATCTTTCTTCCAGTAACACCGGTGTCCGCCTCAGGTCCTCCGATGACAAATGCTCCTGTCGCGTTGATATGCACTTTCGTGCGCTCGTCCATGAGATGGCCGCATATAGGCTCTATGACTTTGCTCCTGATTTCCGTGCGCAGCTCATCCTCGCTCAGGAATTTCTTGTGCTGCTGCGCGATCACAACCGCCTCAACACGCTCAGGAACGCCGTTCACATACTCAACAGAAACCTGTGACTTCCCATCTGGGCCGAGATGAGGAATAATGCCTTTTTTCCTGACTTCTGAGAGGCGCTTTGTCAATTGATGCGCGATCATGATGGGCATAGGCATTAATTCAGGCGTTTCATTCACAGCGTATCCATACATCATGCCCTGATCTCCCGCTCCCTGCTCATGATCTGACTTCTCGTCAACTCCCTGCGCAATATCCGCACTTTGACCGTGGATAGAGACTAACACGGCCGCATCATTGCAGTCAATTCCGAATTCAGGATCTGTGTAGCCAATGTCTTTCAAAACTTTTCTTGCGAGATGCTGCACGTCCGCATACCCTTTCGTCGTCACTTCTCCCGCGATCATGATTAATCCGGTGGTTGTGAGACATTCAACGGCAACACGGGAATACGGGTCTTGTTTAATAAGCTCATCAACGATAGCATCACTGACCTGGTCACATATCTTATCCGGATGGCCTTCCGTGACTGACTCAGAAGTTAAAACATAACGATCCATGGTAACACCTCGTGTTTTAGCCGGTTGATGCATTTATAAAGATTATTATGCTGCATGCATATGGTCCTTGACTTTACCGAAGGGAAAAATCCTCGCAAGGCCGTTCTCGGGAAGATCCGCCACAACATACACGCTGAAATTGCGAACGTCCCTTAAAAACGGGCTTAGAAGCTTCTCTTTGGACACATCTGTTCCCTCCGTCACGGGATTCAGCGAAGGCATGACGATAAGGCCATACTTTTTATATTTTCCAACGAGGAAGCACTTGTATTTTTCTGTGCGGACATCNTCCCCNACNGATATTGCGGGATGGTCGTGGCCTATGATCAACGTCGTAATCCCTTTTTCAATCTTTTTCGGAATGCTGTCCCCATGCAGAACCAGGACAGATCCTAGGCGATGCGCGTCTTTGATAACCACATTCCGCTTCTTCGCGATGGGACCTAAAATCGTGTCATGGTTGCCCTTGATAAGGATTATATGTTTGGTGTGTTTGGCCAGAAGATCAAGAAACCGCAGCGTGTTTCTCCACTCCGTCTCCGAGATCGTTCCAAACTCGTGCTTGAGGTCGCCTGCGATCACAATGGTATCCAGTGAACCCACATGATTGAGTATTCGTTCTGTACGCTTCATGAGGAACGGAAACTGCGTTCTCGGAATGAGCACACCCTTCTTGTTGAGCTCTTCCTCATACCCGATATGAATATCCGTAATGACAAGCGTTTTTTCCTTTGGCAAGAATACGGCAAGATCCACGAATTGTATCTCAGAGTTCATGCTTTCCTGATTTTTGGATATGTCCCGGGTTGCATAAATACTTTATCTGTTTTCACGGCGATGCCTGTCTCTTTGTCTATAATCTCTTTAGAAATCATTTTGCTTATGCCGAGCGCGATAAGCTCGTCTTTCAGTGTGAAAATAGCAATTTTTTCATCAACCTGTGTATCGCTCTCAATCTTTGCTACGCCCGGGATCGCAAGGTCAGCGCCATGGCAAAGCGCGTCTACAGCAGAATCTAAAATCCACACTTTGGGAAGATGCTGGACAGCATGTTCGATGGGCTGGAGGATTTTAAGCAAACGCTCCTCACTCTGCTCATGCTCATAATACCAAAACGCGTCCGTGAGATCCTGAAGCGAACACAGCGTGGACTCATCAAATGGACCAGCTCTTGTTCTTCTCAGCTCCGCCATGTGCGCGCCGCATCCCAACGCTTCGCCGAGATCATGAATAAGTTTCCTAATGTACGTTCCAGCCTGGCAGCCCACACGGAACAGAACATCCTGGCCATCCACTTCGAGGATCTTGAAATAATAGATTTTTCTATACCGTAATTGTCGTTTCACGCTGCTCTTAATCGGGGGGAGCTGCTGAATTCTCCCAAGAAACTTTTTTTCTATAACCCCTTCGAGCTGCTCTTTTGAAACGGGCTTATGCGCGTGCATGACTCCAATGTACTCCTTGCCCGCGGACAGTAACGCCTGGACGATTCTTGTCGCTCTTCCTATGGCAACGGGAAGCACGCCTGTGACTTTCGGATCAAGCGTTCCCGAATGACCTGACTTTTTAATATTCAGAATGTGCTGGACATACGCGCTCACCTGATGAGACGTTGGCCCAGATGGCTTGTCCACATTGATGATTGAGTACTGCAGGAGCTCAGCGACAGGGCGAGTGTTCGGATCCTTGCCAAACGAATGAGACGTTTTTGCCTCCCTCTTTACAAGCACAGAGCGCTGCATGCGTTCAAACGGAAAGAGATCGTCTTCCATACGTTATCAGAGTAGTATGTTGTTTAAAAAGCTGTTGATTCGCGTGCAATATCGGCATTCGAAAATATATAATAGACCCTACACAAAGTTATAAATTGGTAAGTGATTCCATTTGCATGCCCCTTGAATTGTCCAGATCAATGGCGGAAATCGAGCAAGCATTCGCACAAACACGCATTCTGAATGTTCATAAAATTGGCACAGGGGTTCTAGATGCCGGTTGGATTATTCCGAATGCCGAAAGCCTTAAAACATTACGGAGGTTGCGAAAACGGCATGATCATGGAGATTCTCAGTATAGATATACAGAGGAATATATCGCTCAGCATATGGAAAGAAGTGTTCGGCGCGTGCTCAAGGGGAGGCCAGCAAGGCTGCGCGTCCATCACACTGCATGCGGATTGCCCTACGTGACTCCCGAATACGCGAATGGGAAGCCATGCGGGACCGTGCTTGGTCTAAGAAGGCCGGGACTATTGCCGAACATGTTTGAGGAATCGATGTATGATTGGGAGTCTGATCATATGCGAATCCCTATTGTGCAATTACCCAGCGGACTAGGGCTAATGGATCTCAGCGTTTCTCCGATCGAGAAGTCTCAGGGTATTTGCATGAATGCTGAAAATACATTGGCGAGCAAAGTCAGAAACACGTTCGAGGCGAGGACAGCAGAGGGGAAAGAAAGGACATGGCTCTTCTATGAAATTGTTGCAGGCCCAGAAGAAACAGGAAGTCTTCACTTCCGATATGATTATGGGCAACATGAAACATGTGAGATAGGGAAAAGGAGGGTTAAGCGTCACCTTGTTCAGAGTGTAGATTTTGACCTAAAAGAGGTTTGGGGAATGCAAGAGATAGATGAGATGAGGATAGGATTCCGGCAATATTTAGACACGAGTTTTGACCATCCCGATATGATTGACTTCTATTTTAGCAAAGACGGAGAGCTGGAACGGGTTTGCATGCAGCGCAGCGCGTTTGTCCATCATGCTTCATGGGATGCAGATCCCGTACTTGCGAGAAAGGAACCGATGATTGCGGGGAGGGAAGCAAGATTTAC
>C687J35174_10010057_pt1 | contig 11786 bp, 10 predicted proteins | sample RifCSPhighO2_01_FD_35174 | JGI IMG/M metagenome (IMG submission 35174) | reverse complement strand
TGATCCCACATCCGAATACCATAGTACATCAATGAAAAAGTAGTGAGTTTAAAGAATAAATCAATAAAAATTAGAATTATTAGATGTTCAAGTGTAACTCGAAGAAATTTTTTGCTTGCTATAAATTCTTCAGATATTTTTTAGCTACGCATAGAACAGACATGAATGTGTAGAATGTGTTATGGTATAATTTTACATAAGATCGTCATTACTCACAAGTATTTAGAGTGACAATATTATATGACTAGGAAATAGTTGATCTAAAAATATGCAGAATGTAGAATCTAAAAAATTACATCATTTTAATAAATATCATATAATAGTTACTTTTTGTTTTTTTCTAGTTGTATCATATGTAGCATTTTTTCATCACAATTATTGGACTTTTGATATAGATGGATATTTCTATCTAGAAGCTGGTAAACAAATACTTTCAGGAGACGGACAAAATGTTAAGATAATACATGCTGGTCCAGGGGGTCCAGTATTATTTGCAGTATTAGATTCAGTTCTTCATGATGGATTTTTTGCAGTAAAGTTGATTTCAGTTTTAAGTGGAACTGGAATGGTGTTTTTTTCATATTATATTATTAGAAATATTTTTGATTCTAAAACAGCTTTTTTAGGACAACTGTTTTTTACTTTTAATCCATGGATTTTTCTTTTTGCAATACAAGCAAAAAATGAGTTCTTCTCTATTTTTTTGGCAATGGTTGCAACTTACCTAATTACAAAAAAAACATTGAGGCTAAACAATGTAATAATAGCGGGTTGCTTGGTAGGAGCTGCTTTTATGTTTAGATATCAACCCATATTCATTTTATTTGCATTTGTTGTTTTTTTATTAATTCGTGATAAAAAAATTCGACTCAATTCATTGTATGCTGCAATTTTAGTACTGTTTTTTATAGCTGCAGCAAGCCCAATGTTTCTTTATAATTATTATATGTATGGTACTCTCATAGATTCTAATCCAGATTTTGAATATGTATTTAAATCAAAATACCAGAGTCCTGAACTGATCGAAGAGATCAAACAAAATATTGCAAATAATAAACCAACTAGAATTTATCTTGTTGATTTTGATTTATTCTTAAAAAATTATTTTTATAATTTGTTTTATGGTATGCCAAATAATCTATTTGGTTTCGAGAACAAAGTTAATTCATCATTAATACCATCTGTTCTAATTATTGGCATTATTCCAGTTCTAGTAGGGGCAATTTCTTCATTAAAAATAAAACTTGATAAAACAAACGTAATAGTGTTAATAGGATCAGCAGCTATAACTGCAATTTTGGTAATTACACTAGGTAATTTTAGCGATCATTTTTTTTCAATTGTTATAATTCCGCTAATAATAATAGGTATTCTAAATTTCAAAAATATTGAAAAAAATTTCATACCTTTGTTAATAATACCTATATTTTTCTCGTTTGGAATGTCCATAATATTACTACGAGCACCTGAGCATTTCGCACTTATTTGGATCTCAATTGCAGCCTTAAGTGCAGTATTTTTTATCAAAGTAATACCTAAAATTTACAGATTAAAAAATTCAATCAACAAAAAAGAAGATAAGATCAATTACAGAATAAAAATGGTTTTAATATTATTAGTTTCGTTAATCTTATTGTCTAATATAGTGTACTCGTATGTAACGTTAAGAGTTTTATCTTCTGGAGATCCTTTTATCAGCATTGATGATGAAATCAGAAAAATACTTGAAAACGAACCGTTGGAAAAAACCAGTATTGAAATAGAAGAGGTAGTGAAGATATTATCAAACGAGCCTGAAATTAAAGAAAGCTATGTAGGTACATTTTATATCCCATATGGATATTATTTAGATAGCAAACGGGTACACTTTTTTTTCACTGAAGGTCCTGAAAACGATACTATAGAAAATTATATAACAAGAAAAAATTGGAAAGGAGAACAAATATTCCTATCAAATTTGAATAATAAACCCATAGATCGAAATAATTTAAACAATCCAATACCAGATTACCTGATTTATTATAAACAGGAAGGTCATCATGATTATTTGACGGCACTTGCAAATCCGGAAGATCCAACGATACCTTCTAATTTCGAGGTTCTTTACAAATCAAAAACAGGTACTGTTTTGTATAAAATTCATCATGACAAAGAAGATTAGTAAATTTGGAATCTAATTAATTTAAATTTATTAATTAGATTTTTTGTATTTAGACAATCTTTTTACTAACTTAAAATAATCAGAAATTATAGATGTGTTAAATTTACTTGAACCAAATTCGCGATTAATACATGTATAGGGAATTTCTTTTATTTTTGCACCATGCGTTTTTACCAATATTTCTAGTAAAAGTTTAGAACCAATAGCATCAAATTTTTTATTTTCTATAAGATTTTTTTTAATCAAAAAAAAACCAGATGTAGAATCTTTAACGTTTAAACCAAGAATGTATCTAGCAATTCTTGTTGCAAATGCGCTCATTAACTTTCTACTAAACGGCCATCCTACTGTTTTACCTCCTTTTACAAATCTAGATCCAACAACTATGGCATAGTGATTATTTTGCATCTCATCTAACATTTCAAGAATTTTTTCTGGTGGATGAGCGAAATCAGTATCCATTACTAATATCATTTCACCGTTAGCAGAGTTGAATCCTTCTATAATAGCAGAGCTAAGACCTCGTTTATCTATTCTACGTATAATTCTAATCGCTTGATTTTCATTTTTTTTAGTTTTTATATAATTTTCAACAATTGTGCCAGTGCCATCAGGTGAATTATCATCAACTACTATGATTTCACTATCAACATTAGATAACAAAACATTGTCAATAGAGTTTAACATTTTTAAAATATTTTGAGATTCATTAAAAGTTGCAAGTATTATGGAAAGTTGTTTTTTATTTTTTGCAGATGCGTTTTGAGATAAGTTCATTGTGATTAATTTTTAAATGCCGTAATTATAAATCAACAAATCTTTGATAGTATCAAGTTTCTATAAATAATCCTATTTTTATTGATTTGTTCTTTAAATTTACCACTTTTCCTCTTTTTATAATATTGAAATTAAATTCTACAATTGGATCTTTTGGAATGAATGTAAAAATTCCACCTCTTATTGTATCTAGATTACAAGAGGGTAGCAGCTTCTCTATTTTCATACTTGATTCTTAGACGATGTTAATTTAATTATTTATTACCTCCTTGATTATGAAAATTAGTTATAACCTCGCTTTTCACTAATTATATATTCTAAGATTTTTATTCACACGCATGAATTATCAAGAATTAAAAAATTTTAATTCTCAAAAATATCCAATACTTATAACATCATGTTTTTTCTTAATAATTTTATATGTTGCATTCTTCCATCACAATTATTGGATAGATCCAGATTATCTTACTTATTCTAACTGGGGCGATGATATACTGAGTGGTAATGGCAAGAATGTGAATATACTTAATGCTCCTCCTGGAGGACCAATATTTTATGCGTTTTTAAATTCGTTTACTGGTGATGCGTTCTTAAATGCCAAACTAATTTCACTTTTTTTCGGCACTGGAATTGTTTTTGTTTCGTATTATATTATTAGAAATGTTTTCAATCCAAAAATAGCTCTACTAGGACAGCTGTTTGTAGTTTTTAACCCACGGGTAGATGGTATATCTATTCGAACAATAAATGAAATCATTCCTATATTTTTGATTTTTATTTCATTTTTTTTTATGACCAAAAACCAAACAAAAATATCCAATATAATGATCATTGGGACAATCTTGGGTATTGCTTTTATGTTTAGATATCAACCCATATTCATTTTATTTGCATTTGTTGTTTTTTTATTAATTCGTGATAAAAAAATTCGAACTAATTTATTGTCTGTTGCAATTCTAGTACTGTTTTTTATAGCTGCAGCAAGCCCAATGTTTCTTTATAATTATTATATGCATGGTACTCTCATAGACGCTAATCCAGATTTTGAATATGCAACTAAATCAAAATACCAGAGTCCTGAGCTGATCGAAGAGATCAAACAAAATATTGCAAATAATAAACCAACTAGAATTTATCTTGTTGATTTTGATTTATTTTTGAAAAATTATTTTTATAATTTGTTTTATCATAATCCAGATAAATTATTTAATTTTACTTCCATAAGCAATACTTCAACAATACCCCCTATTCCTTTTCTTGGATTAATTCCAATTTTTGGCGCTTTAATCTATTTATTAAAAATTCAACTAGATAAAAAAAATTTATCAGTTCTAGTTGGAACATTTTTTGGTACTTTATTTTCTATTCTTTCGTTAGGAGATATTAATATTCATTTTTTCGCTTTGTTAGTTATGCCAATAATTGGCTTAACAATTTTAAATTTCAAAAAAATAGATAATAATTTACGACCTATATTAATTGCGCCAGCAATATTTATGGTATTTATTTCAATTATTCCTGTAACTAGGACAGAGTTTTTTTTGTCAATTTGGATAGTATTTCCTGCTTTAAGCGCAGTATTTTTTATCAAAGTAATACCTAAAATAATCTCTAAAACGACAAAAGCATCTCAAATTACTAAGCAAAAATTATGAAATCTAATATAATTTCCATAATCTTGTTATTCTCAATTTTTATATTAAATTTTGGACATTCCTACAAGTCAATTGAAAATTATCTCTATCAAGGTACATTTAGTAATGTAATAGATGAAATTTTTGAGTTATTCAAGCAAAATGAAGCTAGACAACCTTCAGGAATTGAACCTAAAAAAATTGGTGATGTTTTATCTATTCAGCCAGGAATTGAAGACAGCTATGTAATGACAGGAGATACTTTAATACCGCATTATGCTAATAGTAAAATGCTTTTTGCTTCATTACAGGAGGGTATAAGAAATGATACCTTAGAAAATTATATAACAAGAAAAAATTGGTCTGAGTTTGATCTATTTTTTTCAAACATCCATAGTCATCCAGCTAATATGATGAAAACCCATAAGCCAGTCCCTGATTATTTAGTTTACATTCCACATTATTTACTTACATCAACATCAAATAACACACAATATGAAGATCTGAAAATTTTATCTGATCCGAATAATGTTAAAATTCCATCCAACTTTCAGCCAATTTACATATCAAACAAAACAGGAATTGTTGTTTATAAAATATCTCATTAACAGTAAAATTATTTTATGAATAATGAATTTTTTACAAATTAAAAATTCCTGCGTTTTGATAAATAGAACAGATACTAATTGAATTAATAACGCCTAATTTTGAAATGTAATTTCGCTATTTGTTCAATCAATTCTTTAAAACTATCAAAAATAACACATAGGTGAATATACTATTCCTACAACATATTAATAAAATGACCAAATATCATGTATATAAAATGAAAAAGCCTCTCAAAATTTATCTTGGCGATCTTACTTATGACACCATTACTTTATCAACTGAGGTTTTTCCGCTTAATGTAGGTTTTGTTGCAACGTATTGTAAAAAACTTTTTGGTGATCAAGTAGACATTACAATTTTTAAGTATATTGAGGATCTGGACAAAGCAATTCATACATCACCTCCTACGATATTAGGAATGAGTTGTTATTGTTGGAATAGAAATGTTGATATCGAGATGTTCAAGATGTTGTTGAAGAAGAATCCTCACGCATTAACAGTTATGGGAGGTCCAAACTTTCCTGCTGATGCACCGTCACAACAAAAATTCTTCGATGAATATCAAGAAGTTGATGTATACGTACCTATAGATGGTGAGATGGGTTTTGCAAATATTGTAAAACATGCACTTGAAGCTAACTCGGAAGAAGATATTAAGAAAAAAGTTTTAGAAAAACCAATCGACAATTGTGTCACACGAGGATCAGATGGAAAAATTCAGTTTACAATAATAGGTGAAAGAATAAGAGATCTTGATGAAATTCCATCGCCATACCTTACTGGATTAATGGACAAGTTCATAGATGGTAGATTAATCCCAATAATGCAAACAAATAGAGGTTGTCCATTTTCGTGTACGTTTTGTACAGATGGCTCGGATAAAGTAAAAATAATTAATCGATTTAGTATGGAACGTGTAAAATCCGAAATTGATTATATTTCCAAACGTATGCCTAAAAAAACTCATTCATTGTACATCAGTGATTTAAATTTTGGAATGTATCCAAGGGATTTAGATATCTGTAATTATATATCAGAAACGCAATTGAAATGTGGCTTTCCACGTAAAGTCGTTACTACTACAGGAAAGAATAACAAACAAAACATTATCAAATCAATTAAGAGTCTAAGTGGGACTATGAGTCTTTTAATGTCTGTTCAATCTATGGATAAAGGAGTTCTCAAAAACATCAAAAGAGAAAACATAAGTCTTGATCAAATGCTTGCTCTTGCTCCTGCAATAAAAGAAGCTGGTCTGCCAACTTCATCTGAATGTATCTTAGGATTACCTGGCGAAACTTTTGAGAGCCATTTAGATTCATTACGACAGTTAGTGCAGGCTCAAATGAATGAAATTATTGTGCATGCATGCATATTATTGGATGGTGCTGAGATGAGTATACCTAAAGAAAGAGAAAAGTGGGGTTTAAAAACAAAATTCAGAATTCTGCCTAGAGATTTTGCAATATTAAGTAATGGAAAAAAAGTTTTAGAATTTGAGGAAATAATTGTAAGTACAAATACTTTATCTTTTGATGAATATTTGGAACTAAACTTATTGTCATTGGGAATATTTGTAACAAACAGAGGCGTTGTTTATGATGCACTGTTAAAATTTCTCCGTGAACAGAATGTTGGTGTTTTTGATTTATTTTTACAAACTTGCAATCGATTAGATATAGCATCGCAGAGAATACAAGATATTTTTCAAAGTTTTAAAAAACAAAAAATTGATGAACTGTGGGATTCTCCTGAAGAATTAATAGCAAATTATCAAAATGATGGTGAATACCAGAAATTACTATCTGAAGAAGCTGGTATTAACAACATGCATTATCATCATGCACTTATTAACTCTGATTATATGAAAGAGTGGACTGATTATACTACTGCTATTGCGTTTGACTTGTTAAAACAAAAAACTTCTATTAATGAAGAATTGGAATCTCAGTTTTGTGATATTTCGAATTTTTGTTATGGACTTTGCCACAATATTCTTGGTAAAGATCGTATGTTAACAAATCCTGAATATACATTCCATTATGATATACCAAAATGGTTAAATGATAATACGAATCCGCCTCTATCAAAATTCAAGTTTTCAACACCAACAAAGATTTCTTTTAGATTTACAATGGATCAATTTACCGTGGTTCAAGATAATTTAGATTTATTTGGAGAATCTCCTAGTGGCAAAGGGCAAGTATTAAAACGTGTGCCTAAACAAATGCTCTATCGTGTTCCAGTGGTGGAAGGGCAGAGAGATTTGAAAGATTATGAGTTAATTCACAAAGCAAGTATTAAAAAAGAAGAGATTCATGAGTTTGATATGTAAGATGGTAGTGGGGTTATTTCTAATATTATAAAAACTCTTGAATAATTTATTCAGCATAGAAAAAATTATAAACATTCCACATACGTTTTATATTTTATAAAAAATGTTTTCGTTAGGATTTTTGTGCTATAATTCCTAGATTTCCAAGGTACATTGGTACGCAAACCCCAGAAATTTTTAAATCTGTAATGAATTGTCGTGTTATATTTTTTATGCTTTCTCTGATAGGTAAGAGTTCTAGAAATCTACCAATACTAACAATGTTTTTAACAGAAAATATTTTTAATACTGTAAACTGATTTTTTTCAAAAATCTTCTTTATTGTGTTAAAGTCATACAAATAAGCATGGCCAATGTCAATTAGTGGTGAACGCTCTTTAAGAATTCTGTACGAAAATGAACCTATATTATGATGTATTGCAATTATGAAACCGTCTTTCTTTAATAATTTATAACATTCTTTCAAGAAACCATTAGGATCTGATATATGATCAAATGTTTGAAAAAAACTAATCAAATTAAATTTCTCTGACTCGAACAATTCTCCATGAAACATTTTATTTATTATTTTATTTTGTATAGCTTTATTTGCTCTGTTTATTGCATCTTTGCTAGGTTCTACGCCAACAACATTCCTAAATCCTAATTCCAATGCAGTTTCAAGCATAAATCCGTTCGAACAACCTATGTCTAGGTAAGTTTCTTTTTCAACATTATATTCATCCAAAAGTTGTTTTATGTAATTTCCATATGTTTTTTTAAGCGGAATATTTTCATTTTTATCAGTATACGTACATTCACTTCTTTGATATAATTCAGACAACTTGTGTNGATCAATTATAGGATCAGATCTNACTAGACCACAGGAATTACATTTTACAAAACGATAATGGACATAATCCCGTTTTCTTCTTGGTGCGTATACGTGTGGATTAATTCCCTCAGGGGGCAAACGCTCATTAAAAAGCACCTTTGCATTATCAAGAGTTTCACATATTGCACATTTTGTTGGAATCATTAACATCTGTATGTTATCTTGTAAGAACAAACCAGATAAAATGAAGTCCATATTTAATTCCTTGAATTGTTTTATCTGATTCCATTTTCGAAAATCCGATTCGTTTTTTGAAAGTTACCGGGACTTCTACTATCCTCAAATCATTTTCAATTGCAAGGATTGTTAAAAAAAGTGTAAAAAGCCCTCTTTCAGATTTAACAACAATCTCATCAGTATTAGGAAAAGTAATTTTGTTGATGATTTTTTCTAATGCAGATCTTCTCATACATCTATAAGAACATCCAACATCAGTCAACTGAATTATCCCTAAGTATCGCACACTAAAGTATTTTATTTGTAGTAATTTCGCAACAAAATAATTTCCCCACACATGCATGATACTATTTTGATTTCCTTTTTCAGTTAAAATTTGAGCTTGTCTTGTTCCAACAACCACATCACAATTATCTAGGTATGGTATCATTTTTTCAAGATCATAGCCAGCATATGTTCCATCAGCTTCAGTTAAAACTATAATGTTTGCATCTGTTTTTAATGACTCATTAAAACCTAAATAATATGAATGGTTAATGCCTTCATTTGATTCTTTTGTAATTACAGTTGCACCACATCGTTTAGCGATTTCTACTGTACGATCAGTACTATGATTGTCTACAACAATAACTTCTTTTACATTTTTTTGCTTAATGTAATCTGTTACTACCTGCTCAATTGCAAGCTCTTCGTTAAGTGTTGGTATGATAACACATATTTTACATTCTTTAAGTGGATTATAATCTAAATAATGTAAAGTGGGATCGGTTTTGTAGTATTTATGATTTAAAAGAAAAATACTTAGTGCTACTAACCATGAAATATCAAAAAATAAAAGCCATTTTAGATGTATAGAAAAATATATGTTTTCAGCTACTGTGCTTCCATGCAAAATCGATTGTATACCATTTGTTACAATAGCAATGATGTTTAGTACTACCCATGAAACGTTACTTACAAAAATAATAATAAATGATAAAATTAGTATGGTAAACAAAATACCCATAATTTTGAAATTGAAAACTTCACATTATATATAATATGGTATAAAAATAAGATCAACGTAAATGAAAGCCGTTATTTTAGCAGGCGGTTTTGGTACAAGACTTTCTGAAGAAACTCATATCAAACCGAAACCTATGGTCGAAATAGGTGGATTTCCGATCTTATGGCATGTAATGAAGATTTACTCAGCTTATGGAATAAATGATTTTATCATATGTTGTGGTTATAAAGGATATGTGATTAAAGAATATTTTTCTAACTATTTTCTTCATATGTCTGATGTGACAATAGATCTTAAAAATAATCATATTGATATTCGTGAAAAATTTGTTGAGCCATGGAAAATAACGCTGGTTGATACTGGATTAGAAACCCAAACAGGAGGCCGTCTTAAAAGAGTAGAAAAGTATCTTGATGATGAATCATTTTGTTTTACATATGGTGATGGTGTAAGTGATATAAACATAGCAGAATTAATTAAGTTTCATAAAAAGAAAAAGAAAATTGCAACTGTAACAGCGGTTCAACCTCCCGGAAGATTTGGTACTTTAGATTTAGATGGTGAAGATGTAATTGATTTTAAAGAAAAAATTGCTGATGGGAGTAAATGGATTAATGGCGGTTTTTTTATTTTTGAAAAAGAAATCATAAAATATATTGAAAATGATTCCACAATACTAGAAAAAGAACCTTTAGAAACTTTAGCAAAGAAATCTCAACTTTGTGCATACAAGTTTAATGGATTCTGGCAACATGTTGACACTTTACGAGACCAAAGATATCTTGAAAACCTATGGAATTCAGGAAAGGCTGCATGGAAAGTCTGGTAAAAATATAGATTCTTCAGGAATTGAAATCTAGTTGAGTAATATCGCAGAAAAAATTGTAGATGAAGATATCGATTCAATAATAGAAGATATAAAAGATTTTTCCAGTATTTTGCAAGGAAAACGATTTTTGCTTATAGGTGGTAGTGGCTTTCTAGGCACATATTTCTACAAGACTTTAATTGCATTAAATGAAATTTTACCAAAACCAATTAAAATTACAATAATTGATAATATGATTACTGGTAAAAACAAAATTAAAAACAGAAATAATAATGTAAAATTTTTAAAAGCTGATATCTCACAGAATCTGAATGTTAGAGGAAGAATAGACTATATCATTCATGCAGCTAGTATTGCTTCGCCTCCGATATACAGAAAATTTCCTTTGGAAACAATAGATGTTAATTATCAAGGAACAAGAAACCTATTGGAGCTAGCAAGAAAAAGCAAAACTTCTAGTATTCTCTATTTAAGTAGCAGTGAGATTTATGGTGATCCTGATGTTATACCTACTCCTGAATCATACAAAGGATATGTTTCATGTACTGGACCAAGAGCCTGTTATGATGAATCAAAAAGACTTGCAGAGACAATTTGTGTTATTTATCACAAAAAGTTTGGAGTTCCAATAAAAATCGCAAGACCATTCAACGTTTTTGGACCGTATCTAAGTCTTNATGATGGNAGAGTCTTGCCTGATTTTATAAAAAATGCGATAACAAAATCANAGATAATAATACATAGTAATGGNACATCTACTAGAAGTTTCTGTTATGTTACAGATGCAATAAAGGCGTTTTTTAGAATTTTACTGCTAGCNCCTNCTGGAAGTATTTTTAATGTAGGCAATAATGAAGAAATTTCAATAAACCAAGTAGCGGCAGAAATTAAAAAAACTATTGGTAAATCTGTTGAAGTAAAGTATGTTGCTAGTGAAGATGTTGATTATGTAGTAGATAATCCACAACGACGATGTCCAGATCTTACAAAAATAACAAAAAATGTTGGGTATGTACCTACTGTTCGATTTACAGAGGGTTTAAGACGACTCTGTAATTGGTATATGAATGATTTAAAATGAAACTAGGAGTAATAGGAGCTGGCTATGTGGGTCTTACAACAGCANTCTGCTTATCTTCAATAAGACATAGTATTACAATTTTTGATATCGACAAAAATATAATTAGTTCGTTAAAAAATAAAAAAATTCCGTTTTATGAACCTGATCTTCAAGAATTGATGGACAGCGTTATTTCAAGTGGGAGATTGCATACAGCTGATTCAATTGATAAGGTGGTTAGGAATACTAATGGAGTTTTTGTGTGTGTTGGTACTCCGTCCAAACCAGACGGTTCAATTGATATTTCTCAAATACTTAGTGCTG
>C687J35174_10010048_pt1 | contig 11791 bp, 8 predicted proteins | sample RifCSPhighO2_01_FD_35174 | JGI IMG/M metagenome (IMG submission 35174) | reverse complement strand
GTGTTGCCCCGCACTACGTTCGGCGTTATTTTTTTGACCACGATTTGTATTCCTTTCTTTCCCGAAAGTTCCCCGAATTTCCTTATGACACCATCCACGACTAAACCAAGATCGACATTTTCAAATTTTATCCTTTCCGGCTGAATCAAATTTTTAATGGAAAGCAGGTTGTTGATAATTTGCGACATCCGATCAAGCTCTTCTATGTTACTTTTCATAATTTTCCTGGCTTTGTGGTCAAGCCCCGCATCCAGTAGAGCCACTTCGCTATTGGCCTTTATGACAGCGAGCGGAGTGCGGAGCTCATGAGCAATGTCGCTAATAAATCTCTTTTGGGAATTGAGAGCGTTTTTGGCCGGCCTTAGAGCAATCTTGATAGCCAAAAGCACAAAGATTAGAGTTAAGATGAATACGCTGGCGGCAAACAAAACAAAGCTGTTTGATTTTGCAATCTCTAAAGAACTTACAATATTTGCATCCCCGACTTCCCCCAAGACAATCCCCATCATTATTTCGCCAACAAGGGTCCTTAAAACATCTTGGTATAGATAGTTGAAAAACGCAGAGGCTATAACAAAGAGAGTAACGGCAAAAGCCAGAAGATGAAACGTTAAACTAAATTTGCTCCTAAAAAATGGGTCGTGCCAATATTTATGCTTTAAGGCGGTAACCCACGCCGCGAATTGTTTCCAATACCCCACGAAAATCTCCGTCACCAAGTTTTTTTCTAAGATTTTTAACATGTACATCTACTATATTGCTAAAGGAGCTATAATTAAAGTCCCACAAATGACTTAGGAGCTCTTCCCTGTTTATAACTCTATTCGGATTACGCATAAAATATTCTAATAAAACGAATTCCTTAAGAGTTAGGGGTAGTTCTTCGCCATCTTTGTAAACCTTCCTTTCAGTTGCATCCAGTTCAATCCCTGAAATTTTAAGCACGGGCGGAAGACTTTGCTGGGGCCGACGGAAAATGGCTTGGATACGCGCCACAAGCTCATCAAAAGAAAAAGGTTTGACCAAATAATCGTCGGCCCCAGCAAGCAAGAGATCTACTTTTTTTTCCACTTCATCCCTTGCGGTTAAAACCAATATGGGGGTGGTGATGTTTTGATCTCTCATCTTTTTAGTAATGGATAAACCGTCCATTGTCGGTAGCATCAGATCCAAAATAACAAGATCGTAATCAATATGATTGACACTGATTCTGTTGATGGCCTTTCCACCATCACCTATTATATCGACGGCGTAACCAAGACCAATCAGGCCGGTTTTTAAAGCTTCGGCCAGTTTCGTTTCATCTTCTACGACCAATATTCTCATAATAAATAAGATTTTCTCACATTAAAATGAATAACTCATGAAGGTGAGGTAATTTAATCATTCATCTCTTTTTCATGCATGCCTGTTAGACTCTTATAAGAGTTTCTTGTTTTTTGATCCCTACACATCAATTGTTTATCAATTGTTGTAATTTGTGTATTTGAGTTCTTTTGAGGTGTGTAATTGTAATGACAATTATAAGTGTAAATAAAAAATAAAATGGGAAAATCATTCACCAGATCTCTCATTTCGTTTAGAGGGAAAAATCGATCCGGAGGGGCTGAAGTTTAGACTTTTGGCCCCTCCGGGCTATAAGGCCACAAAATAATACGAGGAAAAACAAAAACTGCCAAACTCTACATATCCGAAATGTTAAATATCCAAAAGCTACAAAATTTGAAAGAAAGTGATATAAATATGAAATGATAGTTTTAGGTATTGAAACAAGTTGTGACGAAACGGCGATAAGCGTCGTTGAGGCAGAGGGAGACTTGATTAATCCTTCTTTCAAACTGCTTGGAAGCTCCCTGCATAGCCAGGTAGATATACACGAAAAATACGGCGGCGTTTTCCCCACCCTCGCAAAACGCGAGCATATCAAAAACCTACCACTTGTATACAAGGACGCGATTGAGAAATCGGGGATTGAAGAGAAAGACATAAATCTCATCACAGTAACAGTTGGCCCTGGACTTGAGCCCGCTTTGTGGACAGGTATAAATTTTGCAAAAGAACTCGGAGAGAGACTTGGGGTAAAGACTGTTCCGGCAAATCATATGCTGGGCCACATAGTTTCGGTTTTATTTAATGAGAATTTGGAAAGTGAAAAAGAGCAGGTTGAAAGAAAAGATATAGAATTTCCGGCTTTGGCTCTCTTGATCAGCGGTGGACACACGGAGCTTGTCTTGCTTGAAAACTGGGCACAACGGCATAAAATTGGCGAGACCAAGGATGATGCGGTCGGCGAAGCTTTTGATAAAGTGGCAAGAATGCTCGAACTTCCCTACCCTGGCGGTCCAAAAATCTCCACGCTGGCAGAAGAGGCGCGAGAGAAAAACATTCATTTGGAACACAAATTTCCCCGACCAATGATCCACTCTGGGGATTTGAATTTTTCTTTTTCAGGTTTGAAAACCGCCGTGCTGTATTATATTCGTGATAAAAAAACTTCAAACAAACTTGCGATAGCAAGAGAATTTGAAGACGCAGTGGTAGAAACTTTGATATCGAAAACAAAAATGGCCATCAAAAATTATGGCCCAAAAACTCTGATAGTCGGCGGTGGGGTAATAGCAAACAAAGAGATAAGAAAAAATATTTTGGAACTTAAAAGCAGTTATAAAGATATTGAAATTTTGTTGCCGGAAAAATCGCTTTCCACAGACAATGCCACAATGATCGCGGCGGCAGGATATATAGATATGATAAGTGGAGAGACAGCCCCCGAACTCAAAGCAAACGGTAACTTGGAGTTGAGCTAATTCTTATCTTCATCCTCTATGATTATTTCTTCTTCCGGCAATTCTTCTTCGAAGTCATGAGGAACTGCCCCCGGTAAAGCTATCACCGGCGAATCTTCCAATTCAGAAGTTGTAGACAAATCTTGATTCTCTAAAATATCACTTTCTTTTTTATCTTCCGGTTCAGCGAGCAACTTCTTCGCCAAAAGCCCCAACCCAAATATCACAAGCAGGGTGGCTATCACCATCAGATAATTTTTGTTGTTCAAAACTCCGCCAGCGCCAAACAAAGATACGGCGGCATTTTTTACAACAGAGCCAGACTCCCCTTGTGAAGAACTTGAGCCTAAACTGACAACAACTATGCCAGAATCTCCATTCTCAAGGACATTTTGCGAAGAAAGAACTGCGGATTCGGGTTCAACAGAACCGGAACCACCGTCAAAAGAACTAAAAGATGCCCCAGACGATGATGACTGGAGACTTTTCAAGAAAGATCTAAAGGACAAAATCTCTTGTTGTTGATCGAGTGTCAACGAAATAAGGGTATTACAATAAATCTCGTTTATTTTCTTTTTGGTCAATATGTAAACAAAGCCAGTTGGAGCTTCGTGCCCCCAAGGTTCGAGTATATCGTAGAAGTATTTATTTTGAAATCGGGAAACCGCTTGAAAAGTTGGCTCATCAAAGACTGANGTATAAGACAAATTTTCGCCCTCAAAGACATTTAGGAAAGATTGGAGCTTTAAGACTTCGATTGGATCATTTTGCCAATCCCTTCTTAGGTAGTCTCTCAAATAGGAGCAACTTGTGGCACCCAAGATTTCTCCTTGAGGAGCCAGAAGATGGCTTATATCCCTCCTTCGGCCACCTATACCTCCTCCACCACCATCACCGCCACCACCATTTCCTCCTCCACCCCCACCACCGTTTCCACCTCCGCCATTATCCTGATTTACAGTTANGGTAGTAGTAGCCGTAGTTGTGCCGTAGTTTCCTCCACAAGAGATAGAATAGTCAGTAGTCGCTGAAGGAGAAACATCTTGGTTGCCTGAAGTTGATGTGGCCGAAGTCCAACTTGAAACACAATAATTGGTATTGGAAGAGTCCCACGTCAAAGTAGAAGTTGCGCCGATATTTATAACTGAAGGGTTCGCAGTTAAAGTGATTGAAGGCTCTGGATTGGACCCGCCACCTCCGCCACCATTATCTTTGTTTACTGTTATAGTCGTGCTTGCAGTAGTTGTGCCATAATTTCCCCCGCAAGAAATGTTGTAAGCCGTGGTTGTAGCGGGAGATACTTCTTGGTTTCCAGAAGTTGAAGTTGCGTTAGTCCAGGAAGCGCTACAATAGTTGGTGTTTGAAGAGTCCCACGTCAAAGTAGAAGTTGCGCCTTCGGTTATGGTCGAGGGGTTGGCAATAAGACTCACTGAAGGTGTCGGGACATTTCCATTACCGCAGTCAGCGCCTTTTTCGGTTATTGAGAGCGCATACAAGAGGCCCGCTGGATTTGTTTGAGACGTCCCATCATCAAGGGGTAAATTGGTCACGGTAAACTTTATTGTGTTGACTCCGAGATGTAGAGCATTTTTGAGATCATAGACATCCTTATTTTCTTCACGATAATTTACATCATTTTGATCACCGCCAAGAGCAAAGCCGTTGACAGAGACGGTGTACGAATTGTCGGCGGCAACAGTCAACGTCGCTTCTTTGACATCATGCTCAACATTGAAATCCCTTACAAAGGTGTAAGTTTCCTGCATGGTTGGGGTCTCAACAAAGAAAGTTTTCCATATCCAAGTTGCGCCCGGTATCATAGCCGTCCAGTATGGATGATCTTTATAAGTAGCGAGAGCATTGGACCCGCCTTCGATAAAAGTGTTGGTATCACTCACCACATTTAAGGTGCATTGCGGACCGCCGTTTTCTGTTATTACCGAAACGGTGGTCGTAGCGGTCGTCGAACCGCCAGATCCGGCACAGGTTATGGCAAAACTTGTGGTAGTTGCCGGAGAAACAATTTGCGATCCAGAGGTGGAAGTGGCGCTAGTCCACAAGGCGGAGCAGGAATCTGAATTGGTGGAAGTCCAGCTTAGAGTCGAAGTTGCTCCCAAATTTATACTAGACGGATTTGCAGAAAGAGAGACAGTTGGCTTAGCCGGACCGCCACCGCCGTTTTGTGGAGAGACAACCACTGTCCTAGTTTTAGAATCAGAAAGGCCACCAGAGTCGGTGACGGAATAAGTGATTGAATAACTGCCAGCAACTGCCGTATTTACTGAACCCGTTTTAACTATATTTTGAGTTATGTCGCCATCTTCACGATCAAGAGCCGTAGCGCCCGGGTCAACAAACTGCGAACCCACACTTATATTCATTGGGTTGTCGCCCACCACAGTCACAACTGGTGGTGTATTGACCGGCTGATTACCATCGCAGTTTTCACCAACCCCAGAAACAGTGACGGACAGCTTATACAAGAGACCCGCTGGATTTGTTTGAGGAGTAGAATTTTGGATACCCCAATTTTTTACAGTAAAGGAAATCCTATTTGCATCGTTGTTTATATAAGAAGTAACATTATAGACATCCTTGCTTTCTTCTCTATAATTAAATTCTGTAGAATCTTCACCAATTTGTATGTCATTTACAGAAACAGTATAAGAATTGTCCGCCGCCATAGTAAGAATCGCTGAATCTACGGTAGAAGTAGTCGCAATATTAAATCTTTTTTCGAAAGTTTTAACATCATCAACAGTTGAGTCCTCCACCAAATAACTGCTCCAGATCCATGTTGCGCCAGGTATTGAGACCGTCCAATCCGGGTGATCTTTGTAAGTAGCGAACGCCATCCCGCCTCCAACAACCTGGTCACTCGTCTCGCTTACAAAATCAATTGTGCACTGATTGATGACAGGAGGAACATACGGATCAGAAACTACAACTTGCCTGGTGGTTGAGGCGGAAAGACCGCCAGAATCGGTGACAGAATATACGAGAGTGTAGGTTCCCGGAGTAGAAGTGGCCACCTGTCCCGTAACAATAATTTCATCAGTAATATCTCCGTCTTCCGCATCGCTCGCCGTAGCGCCCGGATCAACAAAAACGGTGTTGGTATTCAAATTGAAAGGATTGGCGCCAATCAAACTTATAGAAGGAGGTGTGTTGGTCGGATTTTGACCGCAATTTGTTTCCTTAGTAGAAACATCGATCCTGTAGAGTAGGCCTGCTGGATTTGATTCTTTGGTTTGAGCAAGCGGATTAGTGATATTGGTTATTTCAAAACTTACAGTATTGCCACCATTAACAAGGTACGGCTTTAAATCAAAAGTCTTTTCAGTGTAATAATTAAACTCGGTAAGATCTTCGGCGACCAGAGAGCCATTTACAAAAAGCTTGTAGGTATTATCAGCCGCCATAGTGATAGATCCGCTCTCAATATTTGCGGTATTTGAAACATCAAAAGTTTTTACAAAATTTTTAGTATCAACAACAAGAGGGTCATCAACATAATAGGAAGACCAGATCCAAGTAGCGCCGGGAATATTTGCCGTCCAAGACGGATGTTCGTTGTAAGTGGCGACAGCTGGACTGCCATCTTGTAATTTAGTCTCTGTGTCACTAAAAAAAGTAGTGGTAACCACCGGGCACTGATTTACATCGAGCGCCAAAGCTTCTGCATACACACCCAAAAATTGGGTAGCGAAAACTACAAGACCGAGAGCCAGCGACAAACACGCCCTGCTGTTTAAAATAATTTTTTTATCGATTTTTGTTTTTGTCATACCTTAGTCCCTTGTTGTTTACACAGTGGCATTTATTTTTGAGGATACCTTAATTTGATAAAATGTCAATGGAATATTGCAAATGTTGGGTCAGAAAAAGCCTTATTTTTAGCCATTTTTTAAAAATGTCTTTTATAGACAGTTTGTCGTCTTTTATACGGTGTTGATGTCTTATTTTTGCTAAACAGAATTGTAAAGGACATAGTGCTTTATTATTTTGTCTTTTATAAAAAGACGTAGTTTCAGGAATTTTTTAGAATTTACATCTTAATGTATTATTAGGAACATGCATGAAGAATTAAAGAAGCCATACAATCCAGAGGCCACAGAAGCGGAAGTTTATAAGAAGTGGGAAGATAGTGGTTTTTTCAATCCGGATAATTTGCCCGGAGACAGAAAAGAATTCTTTTCCATAGTTTTACCGCCACCTAACGTAACCGGCACTTTACACATGGGTAGCGCTCTCATGCTTGCAATTGAAGATATATTGGTACGTTTTGCTCGCATGCAAGGAAAAAAAGTCTTGTGGATACCAGGGACTGATTCAGCGGCAATCGCCACACAAGCAAAAGTGGAAAAAGAGATACAGAAAAAAGAGGGTAAAAACAGGTATGACTTAGGCAGAGAAGAACTTCTGAAACGGATTAGTGAATTTGCGGAAGAAAGTAAATCAACAATATTGAATCAAATCCGCAATCTCGGAGCCTCTGTGGATTGGACTCGATACGCATACACCATGGATGAGAAGAGGTACAAAGCTGTATTGACGGCCTTTGTGAATATGTATGAAGCTGGGCTCATCTATAGAGCAAACAGAATAGTAAATTGGGACCCAAAAGGCCAGACGGTGATTTCTGATGACGAAATAGAACACGAAGAAAGAGAAGCGACTTTTTATACTTTCAAATATTGGAAAGATTTTCCTATTGCCATCGCTACAACTCGTCTCGAAACAAAAGTTGGTGACACTGCCGTAGCTGTCCACCCAGAAGACCCTCGTTACCAAAAATTTATTGGAAACGAATACGAGGGAGAGTTTGCAGGTGCTAAGTTAAAAATCAAAGTTGTTTCTGACAAAAATGTAGAGAAAGATTTTGGAACTGGAGCTTTGGGTGTCACTCCAGCGCACAGTCACATGGACTGGGATATAGCCGAAGCAAATGGTTTAGCAAAAATACAAGTGATAGACGAAAAAGCTCGCATGACAGAAAATGCTGGGTCTTTGGTTTCCGGCCTAAAAACCATAGAAGCCCGCGAGAAAATTGTTGAGTGGGTAAAAAACAACGGTTTGCTAGAGAAGGAAGAGAAAATTACACAAAATGTTTCAGTCGCAGAAAGAACTGGGGGGGTCATTGAGCCGTTACCTAAATTGCAGTGGTTTATAGACGTCAATAAACCAATAAAGAACAGGGGGGAGAGGACACTTAAGGAGTTGATGCAAGAACCGGTAAAAAGTGGTGACATAAAAATTCTTCCCGAGCGTTTTGAGAGAGTGTATTACAATTGGATAGACAATCTAAGACCTTGGTGTATTTCACGCCAAATATGGTTTGGTCACAGGATCCCCATCTGGTATCGAGATGATCAAGTACACTGTGGAATCGAAGCGCCGGGTAGAGACGGTTGGAAACAAGATGAAGATGTATTGGACACATGGTTTTCAAGCGCTTTATGGACATTCTCCACATTAGGGTGGCCAGAAAACACTCCAGATTTAAAAAATTTCCACCCAACTACAATAATAGAGACCGGTTACGACATAATATTTTTCTGGGTAGCGCGTATGATACTCATGAGCCAATTTCATCTAGGAGAAATTCCTTTTAACACCGTCTATTTGCACGGACTTGTGCGCGACGCTCAAGGGAGAAAAATTTCGAAATCCCTAGGAAATAATGTAGACCCGGTAGAAATGGTAAAAAAATTTGGAGCAGATGCCGTACGCATGTCTCTTATAGTTGGATCCGCCCCCGGAAACGATAGTAGGATATCAGAAGACAAGATAAAAGCATACAAACATTTCGCCAATAAGATTTGGAATGCGACAAGATTTGTGCTTGAAAATACTTTGGATATTAGAGAAAGCGATATTGAAACAAAAAATCTCTCTGAAACCGACAGCGAAACTTTTTCCGAATTCAAAAAAAATTGCGTGGACATCACGGAAGACATGGAAAATTACAGATTTTACCTGGCAGCAGAAAAAATCTACCAATATTTCTGGCATACTTTTGCGGATGTTATAATAGAAGAGTGCAAAAAAAGAATCCAAGAAGAGAAAGAAGCCAAATCGGCAAAAATACTTCTTAGGATGCTGTTAGATGAGCAGATCAAAATTTTGCATCCGTTTATGCCGTTTGTTACCGAAAAGATCTGGTCCCTTTTACCAAACAGAAAAAACTTGCTTATCATTGAGGCTTGGCCAGGCTCTCAAAAATAAGGTTTTAAAATTATAGATGCCACCATTCATTAACACTCTTTTTCTTTCTTTGATAGGCGGGATATTGCCGTCATTGATCTGGCTTTGGTTTTGGCTCAAGGAGGACCGGCTTCACCCGGAACCAAAATCACGGATTATGCTTGTTTTTCTTCTTGGCATGACTTCGGTTTTTATTGTTTTGCCGATTGAAAAAGCGATCTATCACATACCTTGGGGAGGGATTTCCATTTTGACCGTCCTCCTGTGGGCATCGACAGAAGAAATATTCAAGTATCTTGCCGGATATTTTGGAGCATTGAGGGGCAAAGATCTGGACGAACCAATTGACGCGATAATTTACATGATCACGGCGGCGCTCGGTTTTTCGGCTTTGGAAAACGCCCTTTTTCTTTCAAATTTGATTGATGTTGGGCTTTTCAGCGAAAGCATAATAACGGGCAACTCCAGATTCATAGGAGCTACACTGCTTCATGTCGCGTCTTCTGCATCGATCGGCGTCATGATGGGTCTTTCGTTTTACAAAAAACCGGTTTTCAAAAAAATATTCTTATTCACAGGTCTGTCCGCAAGTATCGTGTTGCACACGCTTTTCAATTTGCTTATAATTAAACTCGAGAGCAACATCTTTCTTGTTTTTTCGGGAGTCTGGATCGTACTCTTAATGATCATCGTTCTCATTGAAAAAGTTAAAAGCATACGCGCACCAAGAACATAAAATTATGGCAAAAGAAAAAAGATCTTTTTTTGAGAGACTAACCGGATCCCTGCCGATACCTAGGGATTTGGAAGAAATGGAAGAAGAAATTTCAAACGGCAACTGGATGGAAAATGCTTTACCCGAAGAGGGCGAGCTTTCAGTCGATGTTTACCAAAACCAAAATGAGATAATCATAAAAGCCATGGTTGCTGGAGTCAGACCAGAAGACTTGGACGTTTCAATCTCAAGAGACATGGTCACCCTCAAGGGCAAGCGCGAGAGCGAAAGAACTATTGCCGATGACGACTATTTCCATAAAGAACTTTATTGGGGCACTTTTTCAAGAACCATAGTTTTACCGCAAGAAATAGACGTGGATGCGGCTGAAGCCGTGGAAAAGCACGGCCTCCTAATAATCAAGCTACCCAAACTCGACAAAAACCGCTCAACCAAACTAAAAGTCAGGGGTAACTAGGATTTTGCCGAAACCCCCACCGCTTCGCTTACATTTTTAAAACCGTCACGCTTTAGAAAGGTGGTGATATCTTTGTTTATCTCGCCAACAAGTTGCGGGCCTTCAAAAATCAAGCCGGTTATCAATTCAACCAGAGACGCTCCCCTTCTGATTTTGTCGTAAGCATCTTCGGCAGTGGATATGCCACCCACTCCGATTATTTTCAACCTTTTCCCGCAATAAGCGTANGTTTTTGATATGAGCTCGTTTGATAAATTTTTTGTAGGGCTCCCACTCACACCNCCGCGCGCATCGGAAGAAAGCTCGTCTTTAATTTCAGAACTATTTTTATTTTTGTTCAGATTGCCTATTACCACAGCAGAAACCGGAAAGAGCATTATCGTGTCGAGTAGCGCCTTAAAATCTTCCCACGACAAATTGATCGGCATCTTCACAAATACCGGATTTTTCGGCTTCAGATCAAAAATATTTTTGAGAAGGGGGGAAAGATTTTTGGGGACAAGAAAATCATCGGCTCCGCCAAAAACATTTGGGCACGATATGTTGATCTCATAAGCGCCCTTGAATCGAGATGCCTCAAAAACCTTCAGACACTCTGTGTAATCTTTTATCCCATTTTCCAAAGACAGCGTATCTTTTGAATTTGTCCTGCCAATGGAAATAATTTTTGGAATTAAAGAAGCGCTTTTCTTTATATTCAAAGATATTTTATTGGCTCCCATATTTTTCAGGCCATAATAAACCAAGAGTCCTTTTGACTTCAGCAACCTCTTTAACCTCGGCTTTGGATTACCCGGATAAGACCCGAGAGTTGCCGTGCCGACTTCGGAAAAGCCAAAGCCCACACTTTCCATGATACTCGTCATACGAGCGTCCTTGTCAAACCCGGCGGCTAGGCCGACCGGATTTTTAAACTTCATGCCCCAAATCTCTTGAGACAGAGATTGGTCACAAAAAGCAAAAAGTTTTTTTACAAGAAACCTCGATATTTTATATTTCCCCAAAAATTCTCCGAGTAGCACAAAAGTGTCGTGCACAAACTCCGGATCAAAAAGAAAAAAAATCGGCCGGCAGATCTTTTTATACAGAAAACGGAATCGCATCTGATTTGGTGCCGAGACCCGGGCTCGAACCGGGGACCTATCCCTCTTCAGGGGATCGCTACTACCAACTGAGCTATCTCGGCGCTCTTATTTTATAGCATTATTTGAGTAAATCTCCAAAATTTTTCAGGTCGCCCTTGATGGACCCGTAAGCCCCGATAGCTTCATCGAGATAGGGCTCTATGTAGTAGTAAGCGCCTATGGCCGCGCCGATAACAACGATCCAATAAACTACCCGGAAAATGCGCCCCACAAACATGCTCCTTTTTATGGATTGGAGCATCTTATTGTTCTCTCGAGACAACTCGAGAGCTTTTTTCAACATTTCTCTTTCTTCGGGTTGCATATATTTTTGTTTTGATTCTAGTTTTCTCCCCTCTCTTAATGTAAGAGAGGGGTTGGGGGTGAGTTATTTGAGTAGTTCTTCTATCTGCGGTTGATTGAAGCCGACCACTACCTTTTCGTCTATGACTATGACTGGCACGCCTAGCTGGCCGCTCTT
>C687J35174_10010042_pt1 | contig 11795 bp, 13 predicted proteins | sample RifCSPhighO2_01_FD_35174 | JGI IMG/M metagenome (IMG submission 35174) | reverse complement strand
TTGTAAGTTTAAACTTGTAAGAAAGTTTGGTTGATAATAGGGAAGAGGTATATATATCTTCACTCATATCTTTATAAAATGAGATATCATCCGACCCCCTAAAAATCGCGTTCAACTGTACTTTTCTTTTGATAGAGTGTTCTTTTTAGACCAAGCCGCCTTGTCGTGCGAAAATCCTCCACCGCATCTTGGCGGTTTTGTTGTATCTATTGTAAAATTGGAGTATTAATAATTAAGTTTTAATAACATGAAAGGACTTCATACTGTGACATTTATACTTCTTATAGTCGGAGGTCTAAATTGGGGACTAGAGTATTTTGGATGGGGGATAGGGTCTTGGTCTTTTATTCCGTCTGGATTAGCAAACATTGTTTACTTGCTAGTAGGTGTCTCTGCTTTGGTAGAAATATTTACTCACAAGAGCAACTGCAAATGTTGTGAGACAAAGGCTCCGATATCTAGTCAAATGTAATCAGAGTAGGGCAGTGGTCGGAACCAAAGACGTCGGAGAGTATCTCCGATGTTTTTATTTCTGACAAAAATTCTTTGTTAGTGAAGAAGTAATCTATCCTCCAACCGATATTTCTCTCTCTTGCATTGCGCCACGGAGTCCACCAAGTATAGTGACCTTTGCCTTGTGTGAAATGTCGAAAAGTATCTACAAAACCAGCTTCTATCATTCTGTCTACTCCCTCACGCTCTTCTTTAGTGAAGCCATGCTCGCCCTCATTCTCTTTGGGATTGGCTAGGTCATCTGCTGTGTGAGCAACATTGAGATCTCCGGTGAAAATTACATTTTTTTCTTTCTTTAATCTCTCAACATACTCTAGAAAGGCTGGGTCCCATTGTTTGTAACGCAAGCTTAATCTACTCAAATCTCCTTTGGAATTTGGAGTGTAGACGCATACAATATAAAAATCACGAAATTCAGCTGCGATCATACGGCCCTCTTTGTTTAAGTCGCCATACCTGTCATTTTTCAAATCGTATTTCTCTGCGAGATCTTCTGGTAATCCCAAAATAACTTTTAGAGGCTTTTCTTTAGTAAAAATAGCAGTGCCGCTGTAGCCTTTTTTGGTCGCCGAGTTCCAATATTCTTCATAATTAGGTAAATCAATTTCACTTTGGTGTTGCTCGGCCTTGGTCTCTTGCAAGCAAATAATATCGGGGTTGTACTTCTCTACAAAAGGCAAAAATAGTCCCTTCTTATGTACTGCCCGTATGCCGTTGACGTTCCAACTTACTATCTTCATAAAAATATCTTAGCACAAATATCTCACCCTCTTTTATTATGAAATTTTTTGTGGATGTCGTGGAGGTGGCGGTCGGTGACGTGGGTGTAGATCTGGGTGGTGCCGATGTGGGCGTGACCGAGGAGTGCTTGGACAGAGCGCAGGTCGGCGCCATTACCAAGCAGGTCGGTGGCGAAGCAGTGGCGGATCATGTGGGGAGTGACTCGTTTAGAGATGCCGGCTTTGATGGCATATTCCTTCACAATCCTCTCCACCGAGCGTTTGGTCAAAGCGATATCTTTTTTGGCCAAGTTGGCCCTACAATTTTTGGAAAGTTGGATGAACATGGCTTCGTCCAAATCGTTGCGTTTGGCCAAATAATTCTTCAAGGCGCGTTTGGCTGTTTCTGAAAAGAAAACCACTCTTATCTTGCCGCCCTTGCCACGCACTGGGTATTCGTCGGAAGAAAGGTCGATATCTCGTGGCAGAGCGCATAGCTCGGAGACACGTAAGCCAGTGGAAAAGAGAAGCTCCAATATGGCTTTGTCACGCAAATTTTTCAGGTCTTCTCCTTTGGGTGCTTTGAGTAGTCGATCAAGCTCTGAAGCAGTGATCAGATCTAGAGAGCGCTCAGTGGTTTTGGCTAGCTCAATCTTTTCAGCCGAAAGACTTTTGATTTCCTGCCGAGCTAGATATTTGAGAAAAGCGCGCAGAGCGATCAAATAAAAGTTTTGGGTCTTTCGGCCGAGGGTCTCGTGCGGCTTCCCTAGGTTTGCAAGCGATTGGCGGTTGAGCCAAAGCCTATACTCTCGCACTGAATTATCGGTGATGTCTTTGGGATCAGTACTTTTTAAAAATTTTAAGAACCTACTCAAGTATCTGTCATAATTTTCTACCGTCTTTAGAGACCGACCCTTTTCGATCTCTATATATTCCAAAAATTGTCGCTTTAGTTGTTCTAGGTTTTTCACCCCCAAATTATAACACTTTAATGTCGCGCAATATTGCAATCAATTTAACAAAAAGCGGCTGGACGGAATACGTCTCGAGCCGCTGTTATCTTTCTCATTGCCATTCTCCTTTCTTTTTGAAGTTTACCTTCAGTTCTTGTCGCGTTTGACGGCGACGGTCCTTGTGTCGGCCGCCGGTTTGCGCCGGTAGCGGGATCCGCATCCCCTTACGAATTTCCTCTCCGGAAATCGTAAAGGAGATGCCTTTCTTCTTCCTTACCTCGGTGGTGTTTTTCATAAAACTCCTTAAAGTTCCTGTCCTATATTATACACAAAATGAGTGTTTTGTCAACCTCACCGTATACGTTCAATAACTCACTCCCTCACTATCGTGTGGCCTCTCTCTTATAACAAGAGAGAGGGGAAGGCAAAGGCAAAAAAGAAAAAGCAAAACAAAACCGCCTTCCGAAAAAATCATGGAAGACGGCCGGTGAAGTAGAGAGTGGCAAATGTTCCAGCCACAAACCCTACGATGCCCTGTCTATAATTGCGCCATGCCCAGCGGGCTAAAATTCTGAACTGGCGGCTTATGAAGTTTACTACTTCACGCAGTGCTCTAGTGGTCCATCGAGCAAAATGCGCGTGCTGCCCAAGGATCATACTGAATCCAAAGACAGTCAGCCATAGGACAAACATCATCGCGAAAATTTCTTTCATAAAGAACCTCCCACCAAAAATTATTTTATAAAACAAACTTTGGTGGAGGGGGCACTTACTGCGTGCCCCAGAGTGAAATAACTAAGCGAAGGTTTGTTGCAGGATGAGCCGGAACTTACCAGAGGCGTAGAGCTTGTGATCATACCCGTACTGGTTATTCGCATGAAGTATCAGTGGCTTCGGGTACTCTGTCGCCTTGGTGCTTCTTGGAGCGTCAAGTACAGCTTTCACCATCTTGACCTCCTTGCGATTGAGTTGCCGATAGAAGACAGTATCAGCAAAATCAGAACCCCACACGATAGTAGCCACACCATTCGGGATTTCAGACGGTACGATCTTGGTAAGATCATACCTCCTTTTTCTCCCGAGGAACCAATCGCCACCGCTTCGGGCTTCGAGGAAGAGTGTCTCAGAGATTTCGATCTTCTCAATTTCTCCGAAAGTTACTTTGTGCTTCGTCCGTGGCCGCTCGCGCAAGACTCCTTGAGCGTCGACATAAAGACCATTGTAAAGTGGCAAGTCGATCTCAAAGTTGACTTTGCCCCGGGCGTACTTCCGAAGAAGTTTGCCTCCTTTTGGGGAGTGAGGCGAAGCTTTGGCGCAGATGTCGCTCCAGATCTTGTCCCAGTGTTTGCCGACGGAGCTCTTGAGAAACCGAGACAAGGGACTCAGACGGATCCCAAGGTCTTCTTTGTACCCGGCTGCCATTTGGCAGCGGTGGCGGTCGCTCATGCGCCGTGGCGAGTTGAACCTGTCCCAATCTGTCTCACGATCGAATTCGGTAATTTGAATACCGTCTTCTTTGTAAGACAACACCTCTGGGGATGCATCAACCCCACGCATCCGCATCCGGGTCTTGATACCCTTAGCGGACCTGCTACCACGCCGCGCCTCATTCAAAATTACCCGAGGCATGTCTGCTCTCATTTTTTCTTTCTCCTCTCTTTCTTAATTATTTCGTTTTAACAAAGAACTTCTCTTTTGAATTTCCGATACCAAATGATATCAGACTCTCAAAAGAGTAGGGAAGAAGAAAAAACATTTCTTCCCTTTGTTGAGTTTACCTCTGTTTAGAACCGGCGGGTTTGGCCGCCGCAGGGGGNGGGGAAATCGCATGGAGCGACCCTCCCTTTCCCTCGGACTTCGGCCTTCCGTCTGGCCCGTAGCCGGCCTGTGCGAGAATCCTGTCGGCCTGTGCCTCCAAGTCCCTCTTCTCTGCTTGACTCATAATTTACTACCTCCTTTCTCTATTATAGCAAATGCTTGACAAATTGTCAAGCATTGAGTAAAGAACGCATATTTTCGAAAGAGCGGGAGCAGAGATCGGCGACGCTCTGGAGACTAGCTCCATTTGAGCCCTGTCGCCGTCTGCTCCCATCAAAAAATTCAACAGTGAAATTAAATGTTTTGACAGGAGGAGGAATTAATTAAGGTTTCCTCCGTTTACCTTTGTTCAAACTAGCTTTCGGGCTGTTTGAACGTGCGGCCCCAGTATCATTCCGATTCCTTTATCGGGGTAGACTGGGTAAGTGAGAAGACCGGTACACAACTGGGTGGCAAAACGCCAGTTGTGGTTTTGAACCAATCTCATTCTCACTCTGCTCGATAACGGGAGCTCCCGCGTTGTTTGTCGAGAGTGCCACACTCCCGGACTGGTACACGAACCCTGGACACCTTGGTGTCACTTGGATAAGCACGCATTCGCAGGTCCTTGGGTCTTGCTACCCTACGATCCAGACACTATGTCCGGATCGCCTACTAACCCACTCGGCATTGGCCCCGCACGAGCCTTACCTAGCGCGCACACTGTTTACAAATTTTGATTTTTATAAACAAAGTGCATGCTAGGTGTCAAAGGTGCCCTTTGACATTTGATAAAGAACTTTGGGACTGCTCCCACCAGAAAAAACTTTTTAAAATTTACTCTGGTGAGAGCGGGACTTTTGAGTCCCGACCGCTCGCAAGCGGGTTTACATTAAGGAACTCGTGGAGGAGCCGGCGCCGGGGGTGGTTGCACGTATACAACCGGTGCAATCATTTGTGGTTGGTGTGCTACCGGTGCTGTCGCCCTTCCCAGAAGGAAAGCGACAATCAATCCCAGAAGCAAAACTGCGCCACCCAGCCCCCAGACTACTGAGTCTGGCCAACCAACCGCAGGCAAGACAGCTGCCTGTTGGGTCGGCTTTGGCGCCAGAGACTTCCTCGCTGCCAGAGGTTTGGGAGCTTCGCATTGCTGCGTAGCTGCACCAACACTCTCGACGACGACAGCTTTCTCCACTACCGACTCTGACACCTGTGCCATTGCTACGGACGAAACCGTAGCAAAAATCAGTACGAAAAGAATCTTGGTCATTTTCCTGGCCTCTCTTTTTTTCAAATGGACTTTGGGATTGCTCCCACCACAATTCACTCAAATCAGAATGAATTCTGGTGAAAGCCCGAGACGAATCTCGGGACCTGCTACTATTCATTCACAGGAGTTTTTTGAATATTTTTTTCAACTACACCTGTACCGTTGCACATGGTGCAGTCGATGAATCCTGACACACAACTACAGTCGTCTGGGTGTGGCTCTACCTGTTGCCAGAGAGGGCACACCTCAATTTTTTTCCCTTTGCACCGCGGACAACTAAAATATCCTTTCATCACTTTCTCCTTTCTTCTGGAATTAATGGGAGCGGATAAATCATGATGCTTTCCTGTTGTGAGCCGTAACTCCTAGCACAAGCTGTGTCATATTCCGCTCCCGCTACAATATTCAAAATTTGAACATTAGAGTGGAAGCGGACTTTTTAAAGAACTTTCAATCATTGAGAAAATAAATTTATTTACGTTCTCAAAACTGAGGGCGTATTCAGACACCCGGCTGCTCTACGAAACTCGCAGAGATTTGAAAAGAACTTTGGAATGCTATAGCTCTCGCACTCCGACAGGTTTCCTCCGGATGACTCCGAAGTTGAAGCGCTGATTTGCCACCAGCCCTGCCTTTGACCACACTCTCTTACCCTTTTGGGGAACCTGGAGTATCCGGTTTATCCGCTCTGGACCTTATTGCGTCAGTGCCGTTGCAACAGCACCTACCTGCATGACAGGAGCTAATCCCATCTTCCCCTCGGGGGGCTTGGCCCAACAATCCAGAGCTTTCCCTCACCTTTAGCTTTGGCAAACATTTTTATGTTTGACCAGTGCTGTGTCAGTAGTGAGAGGGCCCGTATGGCTAAAGAGTTTGCGACCCTTCAACCTGGGCACTAACTTTCCGCCTAAACTGATGTTGGCACATGATCTACCGAAGCAGATCGCCATTCAGGATGGTAAGTCCCTGTGGCCAGTCAAACGTCTAACTCTCTTCGCAACTGCCAAGTCGCTAGAGAGATCATGTAGAGAGGCCTTCGAGCTTGGTCGGCTCTTAACTCTCCCCATGATCTTGAAGATTTAGATGAAGCTCTGCTTGCGCAGTGCCACACCCTGCAGAGGTCGCACAGTTCCTCCACATATCGTCCCTTACGAGACTATCTGGCTCTCCAAAGCCTAAACCTTGGAGCGGATTTCCGCCCCCGCTTGTGGGTCCTACGATATATTACTGGGTAGGACCCAAGAGCGGGAACAGAACTTAAAACTCATCTGCGGGAGAGTATACACCCAACCTTTAATTCTGTCAAGAACTTTTGACACTTTATTCTATTTTCTTTCTCATAATTCCAAAAAAGCCTTAAATAAAGCCATTTTTAACACATCAAATTTTATTGACTGATAATTTGGTATGACATATTGCATAAATTTTTAACTACATTTGTCACCAACTCTTGACATTTTTTTCTAATTTGCTATACTTGTGGGCAGTAGTACCACCAAGGAGGTGTACATGTTTGACTAGCTAAGGGGGCGCCCCTTCCTCACTGGGACATGTAAGTGAGGAAGGGGCGTAGCCCAAATGTTAGTTAGCACTCTCCGAAGTGGATCATTAAGTGAAGAAAGGAGTCAGGCCTATGCTTGACTAGTCCTGGCAGGTTTGAGGCCAAAGAGGCTTAGTTACCTGGCCGGCTTTGCATCGAGGAATCGATTTGTGTTCGTGTTCTCGTTGCCAGAGTTGGCAAAAACGTTAGTATTGCACAAGGAAGGCGAACATTTTCGCCACAAAGACCCCGCTCGTCGGCTCCCATGTTTAAGGGAGTCGGCGGCGGGGTTGAATTTTATTAAATTATTTTTTCAGAGATTCAAAAGTGGCGTTGAAAAGACTTTTCAATGTTTCGGCCACATCAGCGCTTTGTATAAATATACTAGAGAGTCTTTTACCTAATACGCTTATTCTAACTTTGTCTTTATATATAGCTATGTCGCAAGTGATAGGGCACTTCTCTCCATCAAGCTTCACTCTTTCTCCCATTTCATCAGAAGCTATCTCGCCTTCATTATATGTATACAAAACTTTGGACTTCACTCCTTTAGTTAATCTTATTTTTTTAAATTTTGAACGCTCTGCTACTGGGAACATCTGGTCGAGTAGGTCGCGAGGGTAGACAAGGTAGATCGGTTCATTCCCGCCAGTCTCATTTCTAAACATTTCTTCGGAGGCGCTCACGATTCCTTCTTTACCTTCAAAGTATTTGACGATAGGTTTCTCGCCAGCTTCGCGGCTCATACTCTTTATTTGAGGGATCAGATCTTTGAGCAAACTCCCTGCTTCTTCAAGCGCCAACTTCCTTCTTTCTACAAAAGTCTCTAATCTCTCGGCTGGCTCGGCTTGATAATGAGTCTTTTTGCCGATGGTCGTTTCACTTACTAAGCCTTTTTTGGAGAGGGATTCGAGTATGACATAAACAGTCGGTCTCTTTATATTGGTCTTTTTGGCCAAGTCTAGTACAGAAGCATTTTCTACTTGTGATAGAGTCAAATATATAGTCACTTCTTTGTCAGAGAGGCCTATATCTTGTAGATGTTTTTCTAACATGTAAGGTTATTATACCATATTGCAAAAAATACCGTTTTGTGATAAGCTCTTAGGGCAATGTTAACCAAAAACAAAAAGCAGAGAGTTATCAAAGAAGTGAAGATTCATGATACTGATACTGGTAGCCCAGAGGTACAGATAGCTGTGCTTTCTCGTCGTATTGATGACCTTGCTACTCATCTCAAGAAAAATAAGAAAGACAAACATTCCCGTCGTGGCCTTTTGAGCTTGGTAGCAGACAGGAAGTCTCATATGAAATATTTGGAGAAAAAAGATACAAAGAGGTATAATAGCCTTGTTAAGAAGCTTGGGTTAAAGAAAACTTCTTAAAATTTTTAATAATAATTTAATATTGTGGCAGTAATTAAACACAAAAACCAACGCGTTGGTATTTTTATAGATACACAAAACTTATATCACAGCGCCAAAAATATTTATAAGGCGAAAGTAAACTTCGACCAGGTAGTCAAAGAAGGTTTGGCCGGTAGGTCGCTCACTCGGGCAGTCGCTTATGTCATAACCACCGAGAGCGGTGAAGAAAAAAGTTTTTTTGATGCACTCGAGAAGATCGGTATCGAAACCAAGACCAAAAATTTGCAAATTTTTGCCGGTGGTGCCAAAAAAGGGGATTGGGATGTGGGGCTTGCAGTTGACGCTATCAAACTGGCTCCAAAATTGGATGCAGTTATTTTGATCACGGGTGATGGTGACTTCGTGCCTTTGGTAGAATATCTGCAAAATATGGGTTGTCAGGTAGAGGTGATGTCTTTTGGCAGGTCTTCTTCGGCTAGACTTATAGAGATAGCTGATGACTTTATCGATTTGGACGAGAATTCACGCAAATATCTTATTGGTGGTGGCCGTAGAAGCAGGGACAGTATGTTATAATACTGGTAGAAGGGGGGCTTATGGAGAAACTAGACGAGTACTTGAGTCAAGACAACGTAAACATTGTTGTACGACTAAGATTCTTTTATGGTGCGAGCCTCAATCCTTTCAAGTTCATTGAGTTTGGTAATCTCATTTTGGGTCACATTACTTCTTTTGATCAGGAGAAATATAAAGATGAGATAGACGAGCTCAAGAAACTGATAAAAGTTAGAGAGGCTCGCCTTGAAGAGACCAAATAACAAAGCCGCATTCGCGCCCTACTCGCGCTGCGGCTTTTTCCTTTTATAAAATTTGATATAATAAAGTTTCGCCAAATCAAATGCATGTAGAAGATTCACAAATAAAAGATTTTATTATTGATGCAGGCCTTATCTCAAAGTCTGAAGTAGAAGAGGTGGAGAAAGAAGCCAAATCAAAGAAGAAGCCCATCAGTGATATTTTAATATCTAAGGGTAAGTTTTCTGACGACGACTTGCGTCGAGTACAGGCTTATATTCTTGGTATCCCTTTTATAAATCTAAAAGGTCAGGTTTTGAATCATGATATCTTGAACCTGATACCAGAGCCGATTGCTAGGAAGCACAACATTATTGCCTTTGAAAAAAAGGAAGACACTTTGGAGGTAGCTATGCTCGATACTGACGATTTGCAGGCCTTGAACTCTATCAAGAAGAAGGTCGGACTGAAAATTTTACCGCGGCTGACTGATTCGGAGTCAATGCGCAGTGCTATCATCCAATATCAGAAAAATCTGAAAGATGAGTTTGGAGACATCATCAAAAGCGAGTCCGAAGAGATCAAGACTATAGCGGAGAAGTTGCCCGGAGACGATGCTTCAGAGGGCGATCTTAAAAAGTTGGCCGAAGAATTGCCGGTGGTGCGCATTGTAGACACTCTTTTGAAACACGCTATTATTCAAAATTCTTCAGATATCCATATTGAGCCGCTTGAGGACCAGATTTTGGTGCGATACAGGATTGATGGTTTGTTGCATGACGCTATGGTCTTGCCTAAGCACATCGGTCACTCTTTGGCCGCTCGTATCAAAGTGCTTTCTAGTTTGAAGCTCGATGAAAAGAGGTTGCCTCAAGACGGTAGATTTAAAATAGATATGAATGGCGAAAAAGTTTCCTTCCGTGTTTCCACACTACCCGTTTATTATGGCGAAAAGATCGTGATGAGGCTTTTGCGTGAGTCGGTTTCTGGGTTTACTTTGGAGTCCCTTGGTTTCCATGGTCAAGGGTTAGAACTTTTGCACAAAGTCTTGCAACACACTACCGGTATGATATTGACGACCGGGCCGACCGGGAGCGGTAAATCGACCACTCTCTACACTATGCTCGATATTTTGAATACAGTAGATGTAAATATTTCTACTATTGAAGATCCGGTAGAATATCAAATGAAGAGGATCAACCAGACCCAAGTGAAGCCAGAGATCGGGCTAACCTTTGCTTCGGGGCTTCGTACTTTAGTGCGTCAAGACCCAGATATAATTATGGTCGGTGAGATCCGCGACAACGAGACGGCCTCCCTCGCCATCAACGCATCCCTGACTGGACACTTGGTACTCTCTACCCTCCACACCAACTCGGCCGCAGGCGCGGTGCCAAGGCTTATTGATATGAAGGTGGAGCCTTTCCTCATCATTTCCACTATCGATGCCATCATTGCTCAAAGGTTGGTGCGCAAACTTTCTGAAAAGAAAGAGAAATATAATCTCTCCAAAGCAGAAGTAGACTCTATCTCAAAAGTGGTCAATATGGATAAAGTTTTGGAAGTATTGAAAGAAGAAAAGATTATTCATAAGAGCGACACTTGGAGCGACGTGGAGTTTTGGCGACCGATGAAAGATGCTGGTGAAGAAGGATTCAAGAGTCGTATCGGTATTTATGAAGTGCTCAATGTCTCTGGCGCTATCAAAGATTTGATCATCAAAGGTTCTACTACCGAAGACATCGAGCTACAGGCCAAGAAGGAAGGTATGCTTACTATGATCGAAGACGGTATCTTCAAAGCCGCCCAAGGCCTGACCACTATTGAAGAAGTTTTACGTGTGGTGTCAGAATAATTTAAGGGAACACTTATGCCGACTTATAAATACAAATATATAAAGGATGGGGAGGAGGTGGAAGAGGAGAGAGACTTCGCCGATAAGGGGGTGCTTTATGCGTCAGTGCGAGCGAGCGGCGGCTCTATAGTTTCGGCAGAAGAAGTTAATCCAAAAAAGATATCTTTTAAACTTTTCTCTTTCAAAAAGAAAATAAAATCAGAAGAGCAGATCAACTTCGCCAAAAACTTGGCAGTTATGGTCGATGCCGGCCTATCTGTCTCTCGAGCCATTTCTATATTGCAGAAGCAGTCCAAGAACAAAACTCTGATCGGTATACTTGAAGATATAAATAATTCTATAAATGGTGGAGAGACATTGTCCAAGTCTTTGGAGGCGCATAGCGAAGTATTCTCTAGCTTGTTTGTTTCTATGGTCAAAGCTGGTGAGGAGTCTGGCAAACTGGCTTACTCTCTACGAGTTATTGCAAGCCAACTGGAGAAAGCTCAATCTCTTTCCAAAAAAATAAAAGGAGCCATGATATATCCGTCGGTCATTGTCTCTGTGATGGTGGTTATCGGTATCGTCCTTATGGTCTATATGGTGCCGACTTTAACTGAGACGTTTCGTGGATTGAACATTACTCTACCTCTACCGACAAGAATAATTATAGCTATAAGTGATTTCCTAAGGGCCAATATTCTCATTACTCTCGGAGCTCTCGGGGCTTTAATCTTTGGATTCGTGACAGTTTTGAAGACAAAAAGAGGCAAAGATGCACTTGACTACGCTACTCTTCATATGCCGATGATCAAGACCATGGCCAAAGAAGTAAATGCCGCTCGCACTGCTCGTACCCTTTCCTCTCTAATTTCTTCTGGTGTGGACATCGTGGGCGCTTTAGGTATTACCAGAGATGTGCTCCAAAACCATTATTTTAAAAATCTTCTAGATGATGCTGCCAAAAAAGTAGAAGTGGGCGAGCTCCTATCAGCTTCTCTTTCAAA
>C687J35174_10010039_pt1 | contig 11795 bp, 12 predicted proteins | sample RifCSPhighO2_01_FD_35174 | JGI IMG/M metagenome (IMG submission 35174) | reverse complement strand
GGCCTTATTTTAAGCTAGTATGAGGAACGCAAGCCAGCGTAGCTCAGTTGGTAGAGCATCGCATTCGTAACGCGAAGGTCGTGGGTCCGATTCCCACCGCTGGCTCCAAAAAATAAATGTCGAAGGCCCGCCGATTGCTAGTCGGCGGGCCGTGATAAAGAGACTAGGACTTCTGTTTGCTGGCGATCTGTTCGAGGAGTCGATCGAGGTCCTTCCCCGTGAGCCAGGGATCGATCTCGAAGCTGCACCCAAGCTTGATCTGGTGTTGGGAATCCATGATGCTCATGGCGACCTGCGTGCCAGTGAACCTCGGGTCCTTTGCGGTTTGCTCGATGAGTCTGTCGGTGGTCCTACCACCGAACTGACGACCCCAGAAGATGATGTCGTAGGTCTCGAGACTCTGCATGGCGATCTCAAGATCAGCTATGCCGTAGGCGGCATCAACCTCGAAACCTCGTGTGTTCAGAAGTGGGATCGCGAACCTCACCACACCGCCGTCGGGAGTTACCATGAGTGCGCGGCGAGATGGTTTGGCAGGCTCAGGCAGGTGGACGCGGATGAGGAAGAAGAACTCAGGGCCGAACGTCTCCTTGTGTGTTCGGCATGCCTTCTGGATCCAAGCGACCTGGCCGTTGGGGTAACTCTGGCTCGTGGCGCTGTCGAAGCAGGGGAAGGTCGGCTCGCCTGTCCCAGTGCCTTTCGCCCGTGAGGCGAAGGCAACGAGACGGGCTGGCTTGAGTGCCCCGGCTCCGAAGTGTTCCACGAAGCACAGCAGGTCGCGGTAGTCAGCGTGTTCCCACCCACCCGGGCCATTGCCGCCTGCGTCGAGCTCCTGGTCATATGTGAACGACCAAGGCACGTGCGCGATGGCGAGGCCGTACTTGCGTTCGATCCTGCTCTCGCTGAACTCGGGCTGGTTGGGGTGGACGCTCACCTTGCCTCCGACCCAAGTCTGAAGGTCGAGGAGCGACATCGCCGTGTTCACCTCCAGCGTGCTCGGGTTCGCGAAACCCGCCAGCCTCTCCGTTTCCCACACGGGACCGACTGAAAGCTGGGCGATCCTGACCATGAGTTCATCGTTGGAAATCAGAGCCCTGGCGGTCGCATCGCTTCCTCCTTGGTTGTGAATCTGTTCAACGAGCGCCTTGGCGAGTTCCCAGAGCGTTCCGCCGTTCTTGATCAAGTCTGACATTGCGATGTCCTTTCTCTAGGCTTCTCCCTACCTCACGGATGTGAGGCCTAAAGCTTGCCCAGTGCTAAGTATAGGCTAGCAAATCATTTGACAAAGTCAAGGCTATGTCATTTACATTAAGTTAGGGTTATTGGAAGTTGGCGGTGATGTACTCGAGCATGGCGCTGGCGTCGGCTTTGCGGTCTTGGGAACCTAATACGATGATGGCTAGGCGCCTTTTCTGCCCGCCGAGGGTTACGTCGAAGAGGTAGAGGCCGGTCTCTTGCGCGGCTATTGTCTTGCCCACTTTGCCTCCGGCGAAGCCGGGTGTGTCGACGAAGTCGTTGAAGTTTCGCAAATTCTTGAATTCGGGCACGCCGTAGGCGCTGTCTTTGACCTTGCCGCTGGTGATACCGAGTACGAAACTGCGGTTGTTGGAGATGTACTTGGCCAAGGCGAAGAGATCTTCGGCTGTTGAGACATTCTCAGTGTCAGCACCCGATGGATCAGAAAAGTGGCTGTGGGTCATACCAATGGCTGCGGCCTTCTTATTCATCAAACTGATAAAGTAATTGCGACCAACGTGCCTTGCTAAGGCCTCGGCCGCTTCGTTGCTTGATTCGAGCAGGAGTGGGTAGAGCAGTTGATACGCACTCACGCTCTCCCCCTCCACCAAACGTTTGACCGAGGTGGTGGCCAGCATACTTTTGGTAATCGTGATCTCCGAATCAAGATTGATGTACTCGGCCGCGACCAGAGCTGTAACAAGTTTAGTGATGGAGGCAATAGGCACAACTTCTTGTGAGTCACGCTGGAGAAAGACGAAGTTGCTAGAAAGATCAGCGACTAGGAATTGGGGCGGAGCAAACTCGGGTGTGGCCATACTGAAGTGGGCCCCGTCGGAGGCGTAGTCGTGCTCATAGACAAGCACGGGCCAACCCACATCGGCCAGGTCGTAGATAGCTTTGGCGTCGGCGTCAGAGAGACGGATGCAGCCACCCGAGTAACCCTCGGGCACGCCAGTGCCATCCTTGTAATGAGGCCAGCCGTGGATGAAGAAGTTACCTTGAAAGGCCATACTCCATGGTTGGTAGACGCGACCGAAGGAGGAGAAGTGGCTCTTCTCTTTGCTCTCGATCTTATAAAGACCGGCCGGTGTCTCCCACCATGAACCTTCGCGACCCTTGGAGAGAATCGCCACTTCCTTAACCAGCTTGCCATCTTTGTAGAGCGAGACCTTCATACTAGCAAGATCGGCCGAGATGAAATTGGCTTTTTCATTTATAAATTGCTTTTGCACGCTACCGAAAAAGTCTGGATTGGCCAAAGCTCTGGACGAGCCGTAGGCAAGAGCGGCCGTGCCAGGTATCTCGGCAACAGGCGCCTTCAAGTCATACTGGTATATAGGGCTACGCAGATAAGCCAAACTCCAACTTGCCCCGGCAATTGTTACTAGCAAAACCACAAACAATACCCACGCAGGCACCGTGTAAGAAAAAAGCTTGCTATGATGCTCGTCCGCTTGCATACCTCATCTTAGCGGTAATCCCAAATATCTGCAAAGCCATTGAAAGAGCCGCCCTTCTGAGTTAGTATGTTTGGCAGTAGGCCGAGATAGCTCAGTTGGTACCTGCCTGCCGGCAGGCAGGGAGCACATCCATGGTAACTTATGCAATCGTAAATAAAAACGATAGAATATACGTAGGTATTTCTACCGATGCACAGTGTCGGTTGCGCGAGCACAATGCAGGGTATGTTTTCTCAACGAAGGGGTATCGACCATGGCGCTTGTTTTACATCGAGAAACATGGCACTCGGTCGGAGGCTCGGGCAAGAGAGAAATATCTGAAAAGTGGTGTCGGCAAGGAGTTCTTGAAAAAGCTAGTAGGCCGAGATAGCTCAGTTGGTAGAGCACATCCATGGTAAGGATGAGGTCCCCGGTTCGATCCCGGGTCTCGGCTCCAGCAATTTAATTAAAACGGTGAAAATATTTTGGCATCTATATGTTAGGAATCCCATACTCTTCGTCGGTCAGGCTATCACTAATTGGGCGGTTGTCGGGAGCATTTTCCCCACCTCGGCCCCACTACGCAGGGCCGTGATCGCGGCTGGCATTGGCAGGCAGAAGGATCTCAACTTAGTGATCATCCATGGCGTTGGCTCGGGCGAATTCGTGTATGAACTATTGCGCCAAGCCCACGAACAGGGTCTTGCAATAAAGAACATCGTAGCAATGGATGTAAATGCAAAGTTCACAGCAAGTGCCACGGCACTACTCCCCAAGATCGCGAAGAGATACCCTTCGCGCACTAAAGTTACTTTTGAGAAAATGGACGCGCTGGATACCACCCAGTACCTTGCTAGGAGAAAGTGGGGCAAGGCTGACCTTGTTATAGGCGCTATACCCTACTCGATTTTGCCAGAGCAACTAGATGCCTGGGCCAAAGTATATGGAGAGGTCACAAGACGTTTCGTGTATTACACTTATTTACCCATCTTTAAACAAGCCAAGCACAAAGTGGCGATGCGCACATTCGCGCACGAACTTGGGAAGCACTTCGAAAGTGTGCACGAACATGCCAGGGTACTGGCAAACATACCACCGGCTAAAGTCATCTCGGCCGAGAATCTCTAATGCCGACGGGAGGACTCGGACCTCCGACCTGACGCTTATGAAACGTCCGCTCTAACCACCTGAGCTACGTCGGCATACTGCGCGGGCGATGGGACTCGAACCCACGGCCTTTCCCGTGACAGGGGAATGCTCTAACCAGCTGAGCTACGCCCGCAATAGACAACTGCGTAATGCTAGCAAAAAGGAAGCCTTATTTCAATTATAGGAAACGATGCAAGGGTCGGACCAAGAGACCCCACAAACGATCTCTGAGCGACGCTCCGTCGGTGTGCAAATCAAGCTTCCTCGCTCTGGATTTAAGTTGCTCGAAATTTTGAGTAAGTTCCTCCACTAACACGTCATTTTGACCCACTATCTCGTGCTCATAGTTATTGAGCAGGCTCATATTGTCGAGGTTGGCACTGCCAAGCATAGCCCATCTGCCATCAACGATAAAGTATTTAGAATGTAGCATGCTATGGAAAAGGTGTACTTGGGCTCCCCTCTTTGCAAGTGACCTGGTATAGGTATGTGAAGCGATGTCGAGAACTCGCGAGTCGCACTCATTTGGTAAAATAATCTCCACTCTCACCCCGCGCAGGAGCGCTTTTGACAGGGATCGCATCAACCGTTCAGTGGGGACAAAGTACGGGCTAACGAGAACAACATTCGTCCGCGCACTTTTTATCGCCTTCAATAACTGCTTGTGCACAACGCGTCTGCCTACCCGCGGTGTGCTAGCCACATAAGAGAGGCCCTGGCCAAGATACACGTTGTAACTCTTGCGCCCAAGCTTATGGGGTTTGTGGGCAAGCCAAAGACGGTTGAACGAACCAGCTAAACTGCTTAGGGCAACCCCCGACAAACGCACACACGCTTCGTGCCAAGCGTTCATGTACTCCCCAACGCCACCGCTACCAATATGCGCGATGCGCTCATCCACCAAGAGCATCTTGCGGTGATCACGCCGCGAGAACCAGCGGAAGAGGTTGTCGAGTCGCCAAAGAGCTATGGGGTTAAAAAATTCTAGCTTGACTCCCCAACTTCTAATCTCCTCAATCCTCCGCGACTCCAAGTATAGTTGGGCAGAGCCAAACATATCAAGTAGCACACGCACGTCTAAACCTTGCTCGGCCTTCTCTTTAAGCACAGTCAAAAACTTTTGACCCACCGCATCATCGACGAAAATATACTGCTCGAGGTAAATGCTTTCCCGAGCGGAAGCGCAATCCGCAAGCATGGAATCCCACGTCTCTTTGGCATCGAACTGCATGGCTATATCTGGTTTCGGCATGTCTCTTGTCGCGGGGTCTGGTAACGCTCCAGATCCTCAAGGTTATGAGCCTTGCGAGGTACTTTTCCTCCACCCCGCGATATAATTAGCCATAGTATCCTTATTTTTAAAAGATTTCAAGTAGCGCTCTGCTTTCATAGCTTCTGCTCTTGATTTATGTTCTTCTCTATAAATTAACTTCCACGGTCCGCGACGCGATGCCCAACTTTCACGGGCTGGGTCGTTATGTTGGTCAAACCTTCTTTCTATATCATTTGTATAACCCACATAAACCTTGCCGCTCGAGTTCTCTATAACATACACCGTAAACATTAAGACAGCATCTTTGCAACTGTCGCATCGGCAAGTATTTTCATAGTGTCGAATATTTTAAGATTGGGATTGCTTGGTATTAGTAACTGCAAATCGGTGCAGGCCAAAATAACACAGTCTAAACCTTTGCCCTCAAAATCGTTAATGATACTTATTAGTTCCTCACGATCACGATTCTTTTGCTGGCCAACAACAAGATTGAGAATAAACTTACCCATTCGAGCTTGTTGAAGTTCGTTAGGGGTAACATATTTAATTCCATTTTCTGCGAAAGCATTCTCATAGAGTTTATTCTTAATTGTCGCTGAAGTTGAAACAATGCCGACTTTATCCATATTCTCTTGCTTCAGAAATTTTACTGTTTCCTCCACTATACTTAACGCAGGAATCTTAACAGCGTCTCTAATTTCTCCAATAAAGACATGGAGAGAGTTGCAAGGCATAACAATAAAATCAGCTCCGGCTTTTTCTAATCGTTTGGCTTCTTGTGTAAGAAAAGGTATGTAGCGTTCCGCCCCTTCACTCCTCAAAACCAAATCCTCCTCAATTTGGTAAGGCAACGGAACACTTGAAATAATAATACCGGGACGGGTTGTTTTGTTCTTTTGCGCTGCCGAAAATATTAAATCTAGATAAAATTCAGACGTCGTTTCTGGACCAAGACCACCAATAATTCCTACGGTTTTCATTTAGACAAACTGGTTATGAGTCCCGCTAGAAGCGGGATACTTTTCCTCCACCCCGCGGAAATTCTAGTTTAACCTGTTTTCAAATATAGTCAAACTCTCGAAAGACGCGCTCGAAATTGCCTATGGTATCAATGGCCTCGCGCTTGTCTAAACTAGCCACGGCGGTATCGTGGGCTATACGATTGCGCACTTTGTGGGCGCTCCAAGCGGCTTCGAGATTCTTCATACTACCCTTTGGTACAGCCTTGAGGCGCTCGCCTAAGTTGGCGCCCACGTAACCCAAATCTTCGATCAGTTCATCGAGAATACTGTCGGCCTCAAGGATGGCTACCTTCCAATCACTCACCTGTTCGCTCGCCATGAGCTTGGCTACATCGTGCCAAGCGGCAGAACGCTTTTTTGAAACATCGTGGGTGCTTGCTTCAAGAACTGATGCCTTGTAGTGCGCCTTATGATGGTGCTCGGTCTGGGCGGTGAGATACGTCACATATGCAACGGTCGCTCCCAAAATAACAACGAGCGCCCATAACAGATTAAAAAAACTTACTACGCCAACCGAAGTGAAAAAAATGGGCGCCTCCGCAAACCAGTCAAAAATACTTCCTAAAAAATCGAGGCTCCCAAGTGGGGTGGTGTTTGGCATATCCTAGTTTATCATTCTTCGCCCAAGAACTTCTTACCAATGCTAAAAATCACATTCTCCTTGCCTGCGCTCGATACAATCTGGAGACCGAGAGGGAGTTGTTTGCCTTCTTCTTCCACAAATCCCGAAGGCACGGAGATGGTAGGGTCGCCCGTTAGATTTTCAGGAGCAGTGAAGATATCTTCAAGGTACATTTCTATCGGGCTACGAGTGCTTTTTGTGCCTATCTTAAATGCTGGTCCGGGGGCTGTGGGGACCACAAACGCGTCCACTTCACTGAGCACACGCTTAAAGTCCTGACGCATATACTCTCGTACTCGAGTAGCTGTGTTGTAGTAAGCATCGTAGTAGCCAGCGGAGAGCACGTACGCCCCAGTCATAATTCGTCTTCGCACCTCCTTGCCAAATCCAACTCCCCTTGTTTTCAGATAATCGCCCAAAAGGTCCTTACCCTCTTCGTGCAAACCAAAACGAACACCGTCGAAACGAGCCATATTCGCCGACACTTCGGCTGGCACGATTATGTAATAACAAGGCAAGGCGTATTTAGCAGAAGGCAGAGTAACTTCTTTAATTTTGTAGCCCAGACTTTTTAGCTTCTCGACCGAATCTTTGAGATTGCTCATCACCTTCGGATTTACCCCATCAAGTGGTAAGTCGGTTGGGACACCTATCGTCATTCCGTTGGTGTTTTCTACTTTATTGTTCCCACTTTCTATGCTTGTTGAATCAAGACTGTCCTTACCACGCATAACATCAAAGAGTGTTTCAACGTCTCCTACACTTTTACCAAACTGACCCACATGGTCAAGCGAACTAGCCATCGCTATCAGCCCGTAACGTGACACCGCTCCGTAAGTTGGTTTGAGACCGACGATACCGCAAAGCGCAGCTGGTTGGCGGACAGAAGAGCCAGTGTCAGAACCAATAGCACCCATTGCCATATCAGCTGCCACAGCTGCTGCTGAACCGCCAGACGAACCCCCGGGAACGCGCGTAGGGTCAATGGGGTTACGCACCGGGCCATAAGCAGATGTCTCGCTCGAAGATCCCATAGCAAACTCATCCATATTGGTCATACCCAGCAAGATAGCTCCTGCTTCTTTGAGTTTTCTCACTGCGGTGGCGTCATATGTAGCAATGTGTCCTTGTAAAATCTTTGACCCAGCTCGCACCTCGCGACCTTTAACCATAAAGGCATCTTTGATAGCCATAGGCACACCCGCAAGTGGAGGCAACTCGTCGCCTCTTTTTAATTTATAGTCAATCTTTTTAGCCTCATCCACTGCGTCTTCGAAAACCGACAGGTACGCATTGAGCTCGGTGTTCTTAGCTTTTATGTTGGCAATATACGCCTCAGTAACTTCTTGCGCGCCGAATTCACCAGCTCGTAAGCCCTTCTGGAATTTCTTGATTGTTAAGTCTTTTACATTTACCATTTGCGCTTTACCATTTACCATTACTTCTCAAGAATCTTCTTAACCTTCACAAACCCGTTGTGCTTGATGGGCACATTGCCCATAATTGCATCAGTAAAAGCGCCAGCCGGGTGTGGCTCACCATCTTCGCGAAAAACATTGCGCAGCTCGGGCATAATTGTCTCCGGAACGCTCGACACATCTGCTTTCTGCACCTCTGAGACATAACCCAAAATGTCATCGAGCTGACCACGCAATTCTTCAAGCTCGTTATCGGGCATCTCTATCCTGGCCAAATCAGCCAACTTCCGCAATTCCTCAATACTTAGCATAGGCCTAATAATAGCCTAAATCTTCAGTTTGCGCCAAGTTGTGTTAGAATTTCACGATGGCCAAAATTATCGGGTTAAAACGCAGGACAGTTAGCTTAGTAAGCCACAACAAAAGTTGGGCCAAACTGTTTGAGGCAGAAAAGAAGCGCCTGCAAAAGATACTGGGCAAGGACGCACACGCTATCGAACACATCGGCAGTACATCCGTCCCGGGCCTTGCTGCCAAACCTGTTATAGACATATCTGTAGGTCTGGCCGACTTTAAGCGAGGCAGGGCGATTATAAAAAAGATGACCAAGGCCGGTTACGCGCATAGACCTAACTGGGGCAGGCCAGATCAACACATATTGTTTGCCAAAGGCAATGATAAGAGCAGGACCCACTATCTACACTTCATTAAGTTTAGAGGCGTAACTTGGAAAAAGGACCTGCTCTTTCGTGATTATCTAAGGTCTCACCCAGTCGTGGCGAGACAGTACGGCGAACTTAAGAATAAGCTTGCGAAGCTCTATCCCAATGACCGCGGGCTTTACACAACGGCCAAAACAAGTTTTATAACCAAAGTGCTTGAGCAGGCGAGGTAGCTCTATATCTTCTGTTTCTTCCAAAGTTCGCGAAAACGACCCCCAGGGGTTTTCATCAACTTGGAGAAACTGCCTTGCTCTACCAGTTTGCCGCCCTCTATCACTATTATCCTATCCATCTCTTTAATCGTAGTGAGACGGTGAGCAATCACTATGGCCGTTACTGATTCGAAAAACTGGTGAAGTGAGTCCTGGATGCTCTTCTCACTCTCGATATCCAAGTGGGATGTGGCCTCGTCGAGTAACAAAAGTTCAGGCTCTTTGTACACTGCCCGAGCGATGCCCAGCCTCTGCTTCTCCCCGCCCGAGAGCTTAACCCCCTTCTCACCTATCAAAGTGTCTACACCTTGGGGCAACTTGTGTAGGAAGTCTTGCACGTGAGATATCTCAAGCGCTTTATCAAACGAGCTTTTCGTATACTTCTCTCGGCCAATAGTCACATTATCTTTGAGCGAAAAATTGAAGACTTCGGTCTCTTGCAAAACTACGGCCGTGTGAGCGTAATAATCTTTAGGACTGACCTCACGCAAATTCAAACCATCAAACTTAATCAAACCCTTATAATCCTCGTACTCCTTGAGGAGTAACTTAAAGAGCGTAGACTTGCCCGCCCCCGAAAGTCCAACAACCCCAATCTTCTCCCCCCGCTTGATTTCAAAAGAAATGTCATTCAAAACCTCATTCTCCCCATATTGGAAGGACAAGTGCTCAATCTCAAGCCTCTGCCACTCTCGCGGCAACGTAACCTTACCCTCTTCGCTCGAGGTGTTTACTTTCTGTTCAAATATCTCTCGAACACGAGTGAGATTGTACCTAGCAATAGTAATCTCTTGACTAGCATTGGCTAATTCGTCCACCGATCCAGATATGGCATTTAAGTACGTTGTGGCCAAGATGAAAAGCCCGACCTCGGCGTGTCCGTTTATGACTTCTATAACTATGTAGATATACATACCGACGCGGAACAGCAAAAAAGTCTGATCCAATACAAACGATCGCCATTGGTTTAGACTGATGAATTTTTTTATATCTATAAAGAAATCGTTGACGGCCTTCGACATGATGTTCGTCAGACTACCGACAGCCGCCATAACCTTGACCGTCCGGACATTGCTCATGCCCTCTTGGTAAAGTCCGTTGAGGTCCTCCCCCTTTTGATTAAGATCGTACTGGAATGCCCCAATTTTCGTTGAGAAACGGCGCGAAACAAAAAGCCTCAAAACCATCACCAACGCGACAGCAATCGCAATACCACGGTCAAACTGGAAGAGGATCACTGGCATACCCACAAGATTAACGAAAAGAGAAATTAAGTTGTTGACCCACAGTCTCATCAGAGTAGCCATGCCCCGCCCCGCAATATCGGCTCGTTTCAGTTTGTTACCTGTGCTCTCCTTCTCGTGCCATTGCACATCAAGGGCAAACATGTGCCGTAGGGCAGCGAATTCAAGATCTAAACTGGTTTTGTCTGATATCTCGTACAATAACTTTTTCGCGTAATTCTTAAGCGTTGGCTGAACAAGCGAACACAGAGTATAGAGAAATACATAAGTCCACACAACAGAGTAATTGCCCGAGTCTTTACCAGCTGTCAGGCCATCCACAATACCAGCGACAGCTACGGCCGGGTAAAGCCATACGAGGTCTGCTGCCAACCTAGAGAATGAACCGAGGAAAAAGTTACGCTTGTAAGGTCTGATAAAACGCCAGACATCGCCAAGGAATAATTTCGTTGGGTAATTTATTTTAGATCGCCTTGGATCAAGGGCTTTCATTGCCCTAACATTCTAACAAATTCTTGCTCATTTAATACTTTGACTCCGAGAGATTGAGCTTTGTCGAACTTGCTGCCTGGGTCGGCTCCGGCTACTACGTAGTCCGTCTCTTTGGAGACACTGCTGGAGACCTCTCCGCCCATTGCTCTAATTTTATCTTTGGCTTCATCTCTACTCATTGTTTCCAAAGTCCCAGTCAAAACGAATTTCTTATTTTGGACCTTGGGATTTGAAACTTGGTTGAGCTTTGAACTTTGGGGTTTGGGGTTTAAAAGAGTGACGTGTTTTAAGAGATTATTTACTAACTTAACATTCTTTTTATCAGCGAAGTAGTCTTCGATACTCCTTGCTACCACTTCGCCCACGCCGTCTATTTCGACCAACTTTTCAGTACTCGCGGCCATTAATTTATCGAGTGCTTTGAAATGATTAGCCAAATCTATGGCCGTCTCCTCCCCTACTTGGGGGATGCCCAAGGCAAAGATAAATCTATACAAGTCACGCTTGCGAGCATTGTTCACAGCCTCAATTATGTTTTTAGCGCTTAATTCTCCCATCCTTGGCAACACTTCTATATCACCTTGTTTAAGCTCATAGATGTCGTCAAAGTTGCCAACCAAGTCATGCTCTATTAGTAAGTCTATAATCTTCTCACCCAAGCCATCAATATCCATCGCCCTGCGCGAAACGAAATGGTAGAAGCGCCGAAGATTCTGAGCGAAGCAACTTTTGTTTGTACACTTGTGAGCCGCCTCTCCGGGCACACGCCTCACCTCGCTACCACAGATAGGACACTTGTTTGGGAATATGTACGGCCTAGAGTTTTTCGGCCGAAGTTCGGTAAGCACTTTGATGATATCCGGGATGACGTCACCGGCCTTTTGTAATATCACGGTGTCACCCACTCGCACATCAAGTCGCTTAATTTCATCTTCATTGTGCAAAGTGGCTCGAGCCACAGTA
>C687J35174_10010038_pt1 | contig 11797 bp, 18 predicted proteins | sample RifCSPhighO2_01_FD_35174 | JGI IMG/M metagenome (IMG submission 35174) | reverse complement strand
CCGCTGAATCAGCTGCGCTTCCTCATTAGATTCAGCTATACTGAATCGCAGCGAATGCTGGTTAATTCTCGCGCATATAATGCGCTCAAATTATGAAAGTTACAGATTTAAGAAATAAAAATGAACAGGAACTGAAGGAACTAATTCAAAAAACCAGAAAAGAACTGGAAGAATTGGTGACGAACATTATTAAAGGAAAAGAAAAGAATGTTAAAAAAGTCAGGCCGCTCAGAAAAGAAGTTGCCAGAATTAAGACTGTGATCAGTGAAAAAGTATTTTTAAGAGAAGGGAAAAATGATAATGCCTAAAAGAATGTTTACAGGAAAAGTTGTTTCCGAAAAAATGAAAAAAACAGTAGTAGTCTCTGTTGAAATCCCAAAGAGACATCCTAAATATGGTAAAAGCATTAAGAATACTAAGAGATTTAAAGCCAGAAATGAAAAAAATGTAAAACTGGGAGATATAGTCTTGATTAAGGAATCAAGGCCTTATGCAAAAGAAGTCACTTGGGAAGTCATAAAAGTAAATCCTGCAAAGAAAGAAAAATAATATGTTGCAAAGAGGATCAGTTTTAGTACCAGCGGACAACTCGGGAGCCAAAGTGTTAAAACTTATTGGAATTCCCGGGGCTAATAGAAAATCGGCGAGATTGGGAGATATTATAACTGTATCAGTATACGGTGCTTCGTCTACCGGTTACGTTAAAGACCATTCGATTGTAAAAGCAGTTATTGTGCGCACTAAAAAAGAAGTCAGAAGGAACGATGGAAGCTATATAAGATTTTCGGATAATGCAGCTGTAGTAATTGATAAGGATAAAAACATGATTGGTACAAGAATATTTGGTCCCGTAGCAAGAGAAATAAGAGATAAAGGGTTGTTGAAAATAGTTTCTTTGGCCAAGGAGGTATGGTAAATCGTTTATGAAAATATGAGCTTGCTCTCCGCTATTGCGAATGCGCTTCCTCATATTTTCACTTTTCGTTTAACTCAAAATGAAAATACATAAAGGAGATAAAGTAAAAGTTATAACAGGTAAAGATAAAGGGAAAGAAGGTAAAGTTCTCGCCGTTTTTCAATCAAAAAACAAGGTACTCGTAGAAGGGGTTAATAAAGTGAAAAAGCATGTAAAACCGGGAACGGTTTCCAAAGAAGGAGGAATTGTGGTAATTGAAAAGCCGATAGACTCGTCAAATGTAATGTATATAGATAGTAACTCAGGCAATCCTGTCAGGGTTGGATTTAAAATAGTAGAAGGCCAAAAATACAGAATTAACAAGAAATCTGGAGAGATTATAGGAAAGGCTTAGTAGCATTCCGCATGACTAAGAAAGCCTGCTAGCCTAATATAGATATGGAAAATAGATTATATAAAGCATATAAAGAGAAAAAAGTGCATGACCTGAAAAAGCAGCTTGGGCTGAAAAATATTATGCAAGTGCCGAGAATAAATAAAATCAATATTAATGCCGGAATTGGAAGTTTTAAGGATAATAGGGAAGCTTCAGAATCGTTCGTTCATGAGCTGGCTGAACTTACGGGTCAAAAACCTTATTATAGGAAAGCTAGACTTTCGGAAGCTGGATTTAAGATTAAGAAAGGTGATATAGTCGGATACGCTGTAACATTAAGAGGTTCAAAAATGTGGGCTTTTCTTGACAAACTGATCAATATAGTTCTGCCGAGGGTAAGGGATTTCAGAGGGTTAAACAGGGATTCCTTCGATGAGAACGGAAACTACTCGCTAGGAATTAGAGAACATGTTATATTTCCCGAAGTTAATCCTAACGCAACAAAAGGAATTAGAAGTTTACAAGTTACAATAGTGATGAATTCTAATAACAAGGAATGGAATACAGCATTATTGGAAAATATGGGATTTCCATTTAAAAAGGTGTAAAAATGGCTAGAAAATCATTTATTGCAAGACATAAAAAAATTAAAAAGTTTAAAGTCATGGATTACAATAGGTGTTCCGTTTGCGGTAACCCCCGCGGGTATATGCGAAAGTTTAAGATTTGTAGAAAATGTTTTAGAGAACTTGCCCATAAGGGGTTTCTGCCCGGTGTAAAAAAGGCAAGCTGGTAATTATATGTTAAATGACAGATTAGCAAACATGCTAAGTACAATAAAAAATGCTTACGCTATAAACAAACCTTCGGTTGAAATGTCTCATTCCAAACAAATGGAAGAAGTGGCGAAAGTACTTGAAAAGGCAGGGTTTTTAAAAAATGTTAAAGTATTTAAGGAAAGCGGGGTATCATTTAAAAAACTTCACATAGATTTAACGTACGATAACGGAATGGCAAAAATTTCAAATCTAGTGCGAGTTTCAAAACCGGGAAGAAGAGTTTACAAAAACTACGGGGATATGAAGCCTGTAGCCGGCGGGTTTGGAGTTTCCGTTGTTTCCACCTCCAGAGGTATAATGTCTGATTCTGATGCAAAAAAGAGAAAGCTTGGAGGAGAGGTTATTTGTGCTGCCTGGTAAAACTTATGTCTAGGATAGGTAAGAAGAAAATTATAATACCTCAGGGAGTTACGGTTTCGGTCAATGACCAAAATGTTGAGGTAAAAGGATTAAAAGGGATTTTATCAATTAAAGTTAGGCCTGAGATAAAGGTAATAGTGGATGGCGACAACGTTACATCAAGTATTATAAAAGAAACTAAAGAATCTAATGCCTTATGGGGTACAACAAACGCAATAATTATGAATGCTATAAAAGGTGTGAGTGAGGGATTTGAGAAAAAGCTCGAATTGGTTGGTGTCGGGTATAGAGCAAAAATGGACGGTAATAATCTGTCACTGTCTTTGGGCTTTTCACAACCGGTGGTTTTTGAACCGATAGAGGGGATAAAATTTGAAGTTCCGGACCAACAAAACATAATAGTTACCGGAATAGACAAACAAAGAGTAGGTTTACTGGCATCAAAGATAAGAAAAATGAGAAAACCTGAACCATATAAAGGTAAAGGAATAAAATATTTAAATGAAGTTGTAAGAAGAAAAGCAGGTAAATCGGGAAAGGCTTAATATGTATAAAGTAATGGTAAGAAAAAATAGAAGGGCTAAGAGAAAGATTAAGATAAGAAGTAAAATATCAGGTGTTTTGAACAAGCCCAGATTGTCTGTGTTTAGATCATTGAGATATACTTATGCACAATTAATCGACGATGTAAAAGGTAAAACTTTAGTTGATGTGTCAGAAGCAGTTAAAAAATACCATGACGGGAAAAGTAAATCGCAGGCAGCTTATGAACTTGGAAAGCTTTTAGCAGAAAAAGCTCTCAAAAAAGGTATTGAAAATGCTGTATTTGATAGAAATGGATATAGGTTTCATGGAAGAATTAAAAGGTTGGCTGAAGGCGCCAGGGAAGGTGGATTAAATATATGATGGAGACAAGAGAATTTGAAGAGAGAGTGATTCAAATTAAAAGAGTCTCTAAAAAAACCAGCGGAGGTAATACCATTGGCTTTAGCGCTCTCGTTGTAGTTGGAGATAAGAAGGGAAGAGTAGGAATAGGATTAGGAAAGGCAAAAGATGTGAGTTCCTCTGTACAGAAGGCCGTCTCACAAGCTAAAAGAAATTTGATAAATGTTAAACTGAAGAATACTACAATTGCTCACGAAGTTCACTCAACTTTCGGCGCTGCAGAGGTTTTTTTAAAGCCGGCTCCTAAAGGATCCGGAATTATTGCCGGGGGTGCAGTTAGGGTTGTATTGGAATTAGTCGGTGTTAAGGATATTTCGGCAAAAATGCTTGGGTCCAATAACAGATCAAGTAATTTAAAATGCGCTTTAGAGGCGTTAAAAAAGTTAAAGTCGTAATTTTCAGGATTATTGAATATGAATCTAAACGAATTAAGAAAAATCAGTGGAAATAAAAGACCGGCGAAAAGAATAGGTCGTGGTAGGGGTAGTGGTAAAGGTATGCATACAGTAGGAAGAGGAAATAAAGGTCAAAAATCAAGACAAGGATTCAATTTGCCCAGAGGATTTGAAGGAGGGCAAGTACCTTTATATAAGAGACTTCCTACTATAGGTGGTTTTAAAAATCCGTTGTCTAAAGATATAATTGCTGTGAATATCTTTAGGTTAAATGTATTCAAAGCAGGAAGTGAAATAACTCCCCAGATATTATTGAAAAGAGGAATTATTAAAAGACTTCCTAAGCGAGGGGTTAAACTCTTGGGAAATGGATTGTTAACTAAAAAATTGACACTAAAAGGATTTTTAGTTTCAAACTCTGCCGGTGAAAAAATTCAAAAAGCTGGCGCAGAACTAATAAATGCTTAAATTTTTAAAAATCCCCGAAATTCGCAGGCGAATTTTTTTGACTTTGTGTATTATTTTTGTTTTTAGACTTCTTGCTCATATTCCAGTTCCTGGAGTTGATTCGAGCGCACTTAAAAGTTATCTACAGGGGAGTACCCTTTTTGGCTTATTTGACCTATTTAGTGGTGGTGGTTTTCAAAACTTTTCTATAGTTACCATGGGATTAAACCCTTATATCAATGCTTCAATTATAGTTCAGCTATTTACAATGATGGTTCCCAGTCTTGAAGAATTATCTAAAGAAGGTGAATCAGGAAGAGAAAAAATAAACATGTATACCAGACTTTTAACAGTTCCTATAGCATTGTTACAGTCATATGGAGTGTACTTTTTGTTGTCTAAACAGGGTGTTATAAATACACTCAACCCAATACAGTTAATTGTTCTGGTTCTGACGCTTTCAGCCGGTACAATGCTCTTGATGTGGATTGGAGAGTTGGTTACGGAATATGGAGTTGGAAACGGAATTTCGTTATTAATCTTTGTGGGTATTATAAGTAGACTTCCTTTAACCTCGGCGCAATTTGTATCCACGCTAAATCCTGACAACTTTCCTAATTTAATATTCTTTTTGGCCATTTCATTGTTAATCATTTTTGGAGTTGTAATTGTAAATGAAGGGACGAGAAATATTCCTCTAGAATACGGCAGGTCGGGTCAAAAATCTCAAAAAGTGACAAATTATTTGCCTATTAAGATTAATCAGGCTGGAGTCATACCCATAATATTTGCTGTATCGGTTGTTTTAATACCATCACTGATAAGTACTCCCTTACAGTCATCTTCTAATAATGTTTTAAGTAATATCGGTAATTTTCTTACCAATAATCTTAGTCCTAATGCAATTTTGTATAACATTTTGTATTTTGTGCTGGTTGTCGGATTTACTTATTTTTACACTACTGTTCAGTTCAATCCCGAAAAAATTTCTGACGATATTAAAAAGCGGGGTGGGTTTGTGCCTGGGATAAGACCGGGTAAAAACACTACCGACTATTTAAAAACCGTAATCACAAGAATAACTCTGGCCGGTGCCTTATTTTTAGGTGTAATAGCAATATTGCCGTATTTGGTTAATCAGTTTACAGGTGTTTCGGCATTTTCCGTCGGGGGCACGGGTTTATTAATTGTAGTGTCTGTTATTCTGGAAACTATTAGGCAATTGGAATCGATGGTTGTGACAAAGAATTATAATAAATTTCTGGAATAGTCATAGAGTATAATCATTAAATGCTCGATAAATTAAAAGATTTAAATAAATTAAGAAAAGCACAATCGGAAATAAAAAAACAGCTGGAACAGATATATGTTTCTTCTGAAAAAAATGATATGTCTGTATTAATAAGGGGCGACAAGAAAATTGAAAAATTAGTAGTAGATGGAGAAGAAAACAAAGAATTGAAAGATTTTTTGAATGAATCTTTTAAAGAAATTGATAAGAAAGTAGAAAAGCAAATGAGAGGGCAATTGGGTGATTTAGGAATTCCGGGCCTTTGATTTTTGCCGATTAAATTATTTTGGTTACGATTAGTGATTTTTGACAAGATTTTATGAAGCTTTTAATGGTAGGTCCGCAAGGCTCGGGCAAAGGAACAATCGGAGAAATGCTCAGCGAACACATGGGTGTTCCATTAATATCAGTCGGAGATACTCTCAGAGATTTACCAACAGACCATCCTAAATATAAGGAAGTTCACGATACAATAAACAGGGGTAATTTAGCCCCGGTTGAAATTGTCAGTGTTTTGCTGAAGGAAAGGGTTTCTAAAAATGATTGTATAAACGGCTTTATATTTGACGGGTGGGCAAGAAGGTTGAAAGACCTAGAATATTTTGATCCGAAGTTTGACAAAGTTGTTTACTTAAAAATATCTCCAGAAACTTCGGTCAAAAGGCTGTCTGCAAGACGTACTTGTGAAAATTGCGGCAGAATATACAATATTGAAACAATTCCGCCGAAAACTGAAGGTGTATGCAATGTATGCGGTGGAAGGTTAATGCAAAGAGAAGACGATACGCCTGAAGCGATAATAAAACGACTGGAAATATTTAATGAAGAAACTATGCCTGTAATTGATTACTTTCGGGAGAAAGGAGTGCTTTTAGAAATAAACGCCGAAACGGCTCCAAAAGAAGTTTTTGAGAATGTGCTAAGAGCTTTAAATAGAATTTGATTTCAATAAAAACCACTGAACAACTGGATAAAATGGAAGAAGGAGGAAAAATATCCTCCCGTGCAGTGAAAGAGGTTTTAGATTATTTGAAACCCGGAGTTAAAACAATAGAACTGGACAGGATTGCGGAAAAATATATTTTAAGCCAGGGAGGCAAACCGTCATTTAAAACTGTACATGGTTACAGTTACACCACATGCATCAATATAAATGAAGGTATAGTTCACGGATTGCCGAATAACTACAAAATTAAAAGAGGAGATATAGTTAGTATAGATTTAGGTGTTTATTATAAAGGATTTCACACCGACATTTCATATACACTTGAGGTAGAAACACAGAAGGAAAAAGATTTTCTCGATACAGGTAAGAAGGCTTTAACAGAGGCAATTTCAAAATGCGTGGAAGGTTTCACTTTGGGCGATATAGGGTTTGTTATTCAAAGTATAGTGGAAAGTCAAAAATATACAGTTTCAAGAGAACTAGTCGGGCATGGAATTGGAAAAGAACTTCATGAGTCGCCTTATGTTCCGGGGTATGGAAAAAGGGGACACGGCCCTAAATTAAAGGAAGGAATGGTATTTGCGATTGAAGTAATTTACCAAAAGGGTAAGCCGGATTTAGCTCTCGATAAAGACGGCTGGACCTTAATAACTAAAGACCGCAGCTTATCAGCCCTTTTTGAGCACACTGTAATTGTAGGCAAAAACAGTCCTTTAGTTATAACCGATTCACTTTTTACCTAAATTTCAATATAATTCTAGTGATGTACAATAGTCTGCCTATTGAGAAATACATGTTCATTCATAATTTTCTGCCGCACCCTTATCATAGGTCGCGGGCGCGTTTGTTATCACATAAGGCTCTGCTGGTTTATAACGTTTTTTTGATCTTATTTTTCGCCTTTACTCATTATGTACCTAAAATTTATCCGGGAATTCTGGGGTACGCTTCAGATATTAAAATAAGTGAGTTGTTAAATTTAACTAATAAAAAGCGGGCTGCGTCTGGTTTGTCTGAACTGAATATTAATAATGAACTTTCAAAAGCTGCTTATAAGAAGGCGCAGGACATGTTTGCTAAGGATTACTGGGCTCACGTTTCGCCCGACGGAAAAGAACCGTGGGATTTTATTTTAGCCGAAAAATACGATTATTCTTACGCCGGAGAAAACCTTGCCAAAAATTTTAATACGTCAAAGGAAGTGGTGGAAGCGTGGTTTAGTTCCCCTTCCCACAAAGATAATTTATTAAGCAAGAATTATGACGAAATCGGGTTTGCGGTTGTGAATGGTACATTGGATGGGTATAAAACGACTTTGGTAGTACAGATGTTCGGAAGGCCTAGAACCCCATCATATCTGGCAAAGGTTAATGAGGAATCTATAAATGAAAAAATATTGGAAAGCGTAAAAGAAGAATCCGTAGTAGAAAATTCCGCAGAACTACCTAAATCTCTGGAAACTGAAACTAACGGAAATCTATTCACATTATCGTATATATCATTACCTTCTGTAATAGATGTATCGACGGCACAAAAAGTTGTAGGACTAACCTTCGGAGGTTTTATAACCGGATTGTTTGCTCTTGATGTCTGGTATTCTAAAAGGAAAGCAATCCCGAAATTTACCGGTCATACTTTAGCTCATCTTTCTATTTTAGCTATTACAGTTATTGGTATTTGGTTAGCATTGTCGCCTGGGAAGATTTTATAGGAATTTAATCATGCTTAGAGAAGAAAACCATTTAAGACATTATTTGATATTAATACTTGGTATCTTGACCTTTGTGTTTTTAATCTACTATTTTAAATATTATAATAATGTTCAGATAATTTTGGCGGGAGGTTTATCAGCATTTTATTGCCTTTGGGGTATAATACACCATGCAGTAGAAGGAAGGCTTTCAAGGCTTGTTTTTCTCGAGTACATTCTTGTTGGACTTCTTGTGTTTTTACTCTTATTTACTGCCCTAAGCATATAAATTATTTCGCTAAAGCGAAGTAATATTTTGCAAAATTATGAAGGTCGTAATTGTAATACCTACTTATAATGAAGCCTTAAATATTGGCAGATTAATAGATTCATTAATTGAAGTTTTTAAAAGAAAACCCGAAGTAAATTTTCATATTCTTATAGTGGATGCAAATTCACCAGACGGTACTGCAGATGTGGTGAAGAAAAAAATGAATGATTATAGTTTTGTACATATCTATGTGGAGGAGAAAAAAACAGGATTAGGGGCTGCGTATATAGCAGCTTTTAAATACGCTCTTCAAAACCTATCTCCGGATGTCTTAGTAGAAATGGATGCGGATTTCCAGCATAATCCGGACGACTTGATGAAGCTTGTAGATGAAATACAAAACGGAAAAGATTATATTATTGGATCCAGATTTACTGAAGGGGGAAGCATTCCCAAAGATTGGGCTTTATATAGAAAACTATTGAGTTATGGCGGTAACTTATTTACAAAAGTTGTTCTTGGTATTTATGAAGTAAATGATTTTACATCTGGGTTTAAGGCTTCACAGGTTAAAAATTTTGTGGACAAAATAGATTTGAATTCGGTTCAGTCAGAAGGGTTTGCATATAAAATAGATCTTTTATTCAAAATGTATAAATTGGGAGCGAAGATTAAAGAAGTGCCTATCACTTTCGGTCTGCGCGATAGGGGGGATTCCAAAATGGAGAGGAATAATTTCATCGATTCTTTGAGGGTTGTTCTATCGATCAGATTTAATGAAAATTCCAATTTTTTTAAATTTGTGGCTGTAGGATTCATAGGATTGTTTGTTGACAGCGGTTTGTTTAATATTTTAAGGCTTACCCCTTTGGGCTCCAGTTTGGCAACTCCGATTTCCGGATCTATAGCTTTGATGACTACATATATATTGAATAATTATTGGTCTTTTTCTGACAGAAAAATAGAAAATCCTAATGAAAAGTTAATTGGATTTATGATTTATGTGATTTCATCCATCATACCGATATTAGTACGAACCAAATTGGTTTTTATAGCTATATCTACGTTCGGAGATACGTTTGTTGTTTCCAATACAGCGTTTTTCATAGGAATAGTTTTTGGATTAGTGTGGAATTTCCTGATTTATAGTAAAATTATTTGGAGAAAAAGGTGAATATGATCGAATACTCAATTGTAATTCCGGCCTATAACGAAGCCGATAAAATAACAACCTCCCTCACGCAAGTAATATCTTATATGAGAACATTTTCTAACTCCTTTGAGATTATTGTAGTGGATGACGGAAGTAAAGATAATACATCAGGAATTGTTGAAAAATATCTTGAAAGCAACTCGTTTCCGGAAATAAAATTGATAAAGAATCCTCATAAGGGGAAAGGGCCTTCAGTTTGGACAGGAGTTATGAACGCTGAAGGAGAATATATTTATACTGCTGATGCTGACTTATCTACTCCTATGACGGAACTTAAGAAATTGAGTATATGGATAAAAGATCACAACTTTGACATAGTAATCGCATCGCGTGAAGGGGCTGGCGCTCAAAGAATAGATGAACCTTTTTACAGACATTTACTAGGGAGAGTCTTTAATTATGTTGTTCAAATTTTTGCGCTTCCTGGTATTAAGGATTCGCAGTGTGGATTTAAACTATTTAAGAAAGAAGCTGCAAAGAAAGTCTTTAAGAAACTGAAAATATACGGAGAAATGGCTAAAACAACAGATAAGGCATTTCTGGGTGCCTGGGATGTAGAAGTTTTGTATTTGGCAAGAAAACTGGGATACAAAATCAAGGAAATACCTGTTATGTGGGTCTATGTCAAAACCACACGACTTAATCCATTCAAAGATTCTTTAAAGATGCTATTCGACGTAATGAGGGTTAGAATTAATTATTTAAAAGGAGTTTATAAGTAAACCGACAATTGCGGTTTGCTTTACGATATAAGGAGCGAATAAGAATAAGAATATGAATTTATGTGTGATAGGGACAGGTTACGTCGGCCTTGTAGGGGCCGCTATTTTTGCGGAGAGAGGGAATAAAGTTGTGGGTGTGGATATTAATCAGGAGAAAATAGAAAAAATAAAAAGAGGAGAAATGCCAATTTTCGAAACCGGTTTATCAAAAATAGTGCTAAAGAATATAGAGGATAATAGATTAAGTTTTACTACTTCCATTAAGGAAGGTATTAAAGATGCAGAGGTAGTTATGATTTGTGTAGGTACTCCACAAGAAGACACAGGAGCAGCGGATTTATCCGCGGTATGGGCTGTTGCCGAAGAGATCGGAAAAAACCTTAACGGCTATAAAGTTGTTGTAACCAAAAGTACAGTTCCCGTAGGTACAAATGAAAGAGTGGCTAAGATTATAAAAGAAAGTGCACCCGATAAAGCGGTATTTGATGTTGCATCAAATCCGGAATTTTTGAGGGAAGGCCAGGCAGTTGAAGATATGAGGAATTCGGACAGGACGGTAGTAGGAACAAACTCTCCGAGGGCTATGGAAGTGTTAAAAAAGCTATATAGCGACCTAACTTCACCTATTATAGAATGCGATCTGAGATCGGCAGAGATGATTAAATACGCCTCGAATGCGTTTTTGGCTACTAAGATATCTTTTATAAATGAAATAGGCCAATTGTGCGAAAGAGCAGGTGCTGACGTCAGTGTTGTCGCTAAAGGAATGGGAATGGACAAAAGAATAGGATATAAATTTCTTAATTCTTCGATAGGTTATGGCGGAAGCTGTTTTCCGAAAGACGTGGCCGCATTATATAAAACTTCCTCGGATGAGGCTTATGACTTTAAATTGTTAAGGTCAGTAATGGAAGTAAACGATTTACAAAAAAACTATTTTTTTAAGAAGATCACGAGTATGTTCGGTGATAATTTGTCGGGATTTACTTATGGAATCCTCGGTCTGGCCTTTAAAAATGATACAGACGATATTCGGGAATCTGTAGCCCTTAAAATAGTTAGGATGATCAGAGGAAGCGGAGGAAGATTAAAGGTGTATGACCCGGCCGCTATGGAAAATACAATGAGAGCTCTCGGAAGTGACGATATCATTTATACGAAAGATATGTATGATGCTGTAAAGGATGTGGATGCGGTTTGCATATTAACCGAATGGAGTGAGTTTAAAAATCTTGATTTGGACAAGACCAAATCCTTAATGAAGAAACCCGTTATATTTGACGGCAGGAACCTGCTGAATCAGAAGGAGGTAGAAGGAGCCGGTTTTATATACTTTGCTATCGGAAAAAGGACTAACGGGTATACCGAAGAAGCGGATATAATAAG
>C687J35174_10010030_pt1 | contig 11803 bp, 12 predicted proteins | sample RifCSPhighO2_01_FD_35174 | JGI IMG/M metagenome (IMG submission 35174) | reverse complement strand
GATGCAAACTTCTGGTCTGTCTTTTATCCTATTGTTATCATTGTAATCGGGTCAGGATTAATTCTCATTACGCATGAAGGCAGGAAGCTAATCAAGCATATAAAAAATCTTCTTAAGGGCGGAGAATAAATAGTATTGTCTTCTAATTTAATTTTTGTTAATCTTACACCAAATTTTAGGAAGGGAGGAGTTTCGTGAATAGTCAATATTTTGTGCCTGCCGGGGATATTCTAGAAGGCTCGAGTTTATGGCATACATATCCTCATAAATACATAATTACCGTTAGAAATGATCAAGGCAAAATTATAAGGTTTGAACTTGATTTGGAAAAGATGGCCGAGGATTTAAAAGAGGAATTGCATACTAATAAAGACAGTACCGACTAATTATCGGTATTTTTTTTGGATTTTCGGGATTTATTTAGGGTTTAGGATTTTGTGCTTAGAATTTAATCGTATCTCCGATTTTTATTTTATTCTTATCCGCCCATCCTCCATCTACTTCCAGCACGTATCTTATCGGTGAAGGGGGACTGAATGTTTGAGGAAATGTATCGGGTGAAATATTTTTTGTAATCCCGACTATTTTTAGATTCTCGTCTATCCATATCATATCGAGTGAGAAATTCATATCTTTCATCCAAAAAGCGGTTATTTCCGGTTGTTCAAATACGAAGAGCATTCCATTGCTCGGTGCTAATTGTAATCTACCCGATAAACCAAGATTATGTTCGTTCGGTTCATCGGCAACTTCTATTGTCAGTGGAGTGCCATTAATATATATTTTCCCCTGATTATTTGATGTGGGTGCTATCGTTTTTCCGGGTAAAATAAATATTGCAAAAACCGTAATAATCATTAGAACAAGAATTGAAATTGAAAGTTTTATCAGCATTCCTTAATTATAGCATATTAGTCTGGCTTGCCCCGCCCTTGAAAAGGAAAATAGCTAAGTCTATATTTCTAAAAATTATTATTTACAAAAATTGGAAGTTAATATCTCATTTTATTATTTTTGCAGATAAACATTCCTTTTCAAGGGCGGGGTTGATTTTAATGTTCTTATCTGCTATAATGGTTATAGTGTAGGTTTTCTCAGGGGCTTTACCTCATTTAGCGAGCATTTCGTCTAATAGTAGGAGCCGACGAGAGGTCGTCCTACTAAAAAGAAATAGAATCACTAAGACACGGATTAAGAATTATTCTTAACCGTTTATTATTCGATTCTTTATTCAATTGAGTAAAAAGTTATATGTAGGAAATTTATCCTACAACACAACTAGCGATCAGTTGAGGGATTTGTTCTCTCAGTATGGTGCAGTTGAGAAGGCGGATGTCTTGATGGACAGAATGTCAGGACGTTCACGAGGATTCGGTTTTGTCGAGATGACAAACGATGACGAGGCCTTGAAAGCCGTTGAGACCCTGAATGGTCAGGATTTTGAGGGCAGGAAGCTTGTTGTCAACGAAGCCAGACCTTTAGCTGACAGACCTCCGAGAAGGAGCTTTGGCGGCGGCAGTGGCGGTGGCCGTGGCGGATTCGGCGGAGGCCGAGGAGGCTATGGTAATGGCGGCGGCCATGGCGGATTCAGTGGTGGCGATAGCTACTAAACCTTATTCCCAATCAAAAACTCCCGAGAGGGAGTTTTTGATTGAGTAAAAACCTATTTAAATTTTTAGTCCAGCCAGATTTCTTCGAAAAATGCTTAAATTAATCTCAATTTAGCTTATTGATTTCAGGCCCTGTTTCCTCAAGTCTCAACACCCGAACTCGATATAACTAAATTATCAATTAATTTAAGCATTGTTTTATCCTCGAAACTGGAAGGATAAAAATTTAAATAGGTTTTTACTAAATTATGCTAGGCAGGTTGGATCTGTAGTAGGGTCATTCGAAAATTCCAAAACGAGGAAGATTGCGCTCGCTCGATTACCTACCCATTTAAATATTGGAATTTTGTATAATAATATGGCATTCTAGAAATCTAACCCCTAACGCCTAGGAACCTAAAACCTATTTCGATGTTTAAGATTCCAAAGAATGATTCTAAATATTACTGGACTCAGCATGTTATCGGAAAGATGGCTTATTACGGTTTAACCCCGGATAGAGTTAAAAGAATTATTCGCAATCCGAAACGGTTTGAAGAGGGGGTAGTAGAAGATACCATAGGTGTCATGTCTGCCCCTCCGGGGCGAGATCTCGCCCAAAAGGGCGGACAACCAAAAAAGAAGAAGTCATATGAGATCTGGGTTATGTATCAGAGAAGAGGTCAAAAGAAAATTATTATTTCAGCTTGGCGGTATCCGGGAATCAGCCCTGTCGGTAAGCAGATCCCGATACCCGAAGATATATTGGAGGAATTAAGGAAAGAAAGATTTACATAGTGCCGTAATGATTGTAATACTGGACGTATACCAATATATATTGTATTATAGATTTACTTAGGTCTTTGATTTGGAGCTCACAATGGTTACTGTTTCCGATGGTTACTGGCTATTCAATCGTATTGTTATTCTCCTATTTCCATTGGCATTTTACATGTTGTATAGGGGTTTAAGAGTATTTGGAGGACATACTTATTATAAAAAAATCAGGGAAGATGTAGATAAAATGATACGCCAGAAAGCCTTCAAGCCAATGGAGATGGTAACTGATGAGCTGAATAATTATTTTAATCAGCAAAAAAAGAATATTAGAATAGCTGCTGGATATTTTTTCTTATCGATGATTCTTGTAATCTCATCTTTATTGTTAATCAAAAATGCTGAAACTTCTTCACCTGTATGGTCGATTATTCTGTTTGTAGTTGTGTTATTTGTGTTTCCTATTTTGGTTATTGTGGTTGCTTATTATGATACTAAAATATTAAAGGAGGAAACGATAGAAAGGATTATTAAGGATTGTACGCCAAAGATAGATTGATTGTTTTTAAACCCCGATTCGATATGCGGGGTTTTTGTTATTTAGCTTGGATCATGGGTCCGTAAATGGTATCTTCAAGAATGTAACCAAGCTCTTCAATCTCCGTTCTAAGTTTATCCGATTCAGGATATTTTTTTTCTTTGCGAAATTTTTCACGTTTTTCAACTAATTCCTGAATATTTGCAGGAATTTTTTGCTGTTCAGTGGGAATTATGCCTAGGACTTCATTAAACTCGCTAAGCAAGACGGAAATTTCCTTTGCCTGAGCTTTACTCAGTTCATTTTCTGCTAAAGATGAGTTAATTTTTCTGACAAATTCAAATATTACGGCTAGGGCGTCAGGAGTATTAAAATCATCATCCATTGCAATTATAAACGATTTCTTCGTGTCCGATATGATTTGCTCCATGTCGGGGTTACTAATTCCGTCAGTATGAGATAATCTTAGTATCAGCTCGTTTAATCGTTGCGTTCCAGCCATTGCCTGATTAATATTCTTATCACTAAAATCAAGGGGTTTTCGGTAGTGTCCGCCTAAAATGTAAAAACGTAGCGTTTCTTTATGGTATTTTGTTAGAAGATTATGCACTGTCTCAAAATTTCCTAACGATTTGGACATTTTTTCACCCTTTCCGATGATTATAAATGCAACATGCATCCAATACTTTACGAATGGTTTTAATCCCGATGCCGACTCTTGCTGGGTTATTTCAGCTTCATGGTGGGGGAACATTAAATCCTGTCCGCCTCCGTGGATATCATATTGCGGGCCGAAAAATTTTTCCGTTATGGCAGTGTCTTCAATGTGCCATCCCGGTCTGCCCTTGCCTAGCCCTGAATCCCATGACGGTTCGTTCTCTTTAGAGTATTTCCAGAGGCAGAAATCGCCTCTGTTTTTCTTTTTTTCATTTTCATCTATTCTGCTTATCCCATCATCTGCCATTTGGGTGGTTCTGCCCGACAATTTCCCGTATTCCGGAAATGTAGACAAATCATAATACCAGCCGTCGCTTTCAATCTCGTAAGCGAAACCTTTATCAATTAAGATCTTTACCTGTTTTATAACTTCGTCGATGTATTTGGTGGCTGGAGCGTACTTTGGGGAATCTATACCTAGGGCTTTAGCATCCTCAAGGAATTTTTCCGTATATTCTCTAGCCCAGTCTAGGGGATTGCGGTTATTTTCCCGGGCTTGGCGTATTATTTTGTCGTCTATATCAGTAATATTTTGAATATAGTCAATCTCATAGCCTCTTTGTCGTAGGTATTTGGCAACAACATCAAAGAATACAAAAGACCTGAAGTTTCCGATGTGCGCGTAGTCATAAACCGTCGGTCCGCAGACAAACATGTTTATTTTATTTCCTTCACGTGGAATGAGATTCTCCTTTTGTTTTGTTAGCGTGTTGTAGACTCTCATAGTTATGGGATCAGAAAGTTTGATATAAAGGCAGTTGCTTTTTCTGTCGGAAATTTTGTAGCAATCACTAATAGATTCACTATTACCATCAGCAAGAAAGCTGAATAACCCCAAATATTTGAATGTTTATTGTTTGTATTCCTGCCTACTATGTTAGGATTGTTGGCCATATGAATTATTGTTGCTATCAAGAACGGTGCAACGGCCCCATTTATAATAGCTGTCATAAGGAGAGCGTCAATAGCACTTATTCCGGTATAGGGGATCGCAAGTCCTACAACTGTTGAAAATACTATAACCAGATAGAATCCGCGGGCTTTAGAAAAGGGCTTATCCAAGCTACCCCCCCAGTTGAATATTTCTGATATTACATAAGCTATCGAACCGGCTAATATAGGTATTGTAAGAAGTCCGGCGCTAATGATACCTATGGCAAAAAGATAGTAGGCATAATCACCGGCAAGCGGACGTAAGGCATCAGCAATATCTTTTACGGTTTCAATATTACCGAGACCGGCATTAAAAAATAATGTTCCGGTTAGTGCAATAACAAAGAAAGCTATAAAATTAGAGAAAAACATTCCAATTTTGGTATCTAACATAACGCGGGATAATTCCTTCTTATCAAATATTCTGTATTTACAAACCAAGTTCTTTGAATTTCCAAGCTCGAGTTTTCTTTCCTCGGCTTCTTCGCTTGATTGCCAGAAGGCAAGGTAGGGAGATATAGTCGTACCTAAGACGGCTACGAATATAAGCAGGTAGTCTTCCGTTAAGGAGATTTTTGGTGTAAAGAGCTGTGAAACAATATGGAACCAATTATCTACTACTAAAAATGAGGCTATCATGTAGGCAAATAACGAGAAGGAAAGCCATTTAAATATTACTACTATTTTTCTGTAGGGAAGTAGTATTACCAGAGTTAAAATAATAGCCACGATTATCCATGACAACAAGTAGGTTGAGTGGGGGACAATGAGCTCAAGCGCCGAAGCCATTCCGTAAACATTCGCCCCGATATTAAATGTGTTAGCAAATATAATTAAGACGGATAGTGAGATGAGCAGTTTTTTTGAGTAGTATCGTTTAAGATTACCGGCTAAACCACAGCTTGATGACATTCCTATTCTGGCGCTCATTTCTTGAATTATAATCATAATCGGCAGAAGATATAGCATTATCCATACCATTCCGGTACCAAAACGCGCACCTGCAGTGGCGTAAGTAACAACAGCTGATGGATCGTCGTCAGAAGCTCCGGTGATAAGTCCGGGACCAAGTGAGTTCCACATATTTTTCAGTTTTTCTTTAATAATCATTAATTTTAGCTTATCATAATTTATTTCAGTAGAGAACCAAGATATTATCAAGATTTATTAGCTAATTTAACACAGGTATTTGGGGCAGTTGATTTATCTCTGATTATATAATAAATTAGGTGTAGCGTTCTTTAGGAGAGGAATTTTCGTGGAAAATCTACATAGCAAGTGTGTTATTCAAATTACTGAGATTCAAGCGGATCTTATGCGTATGGGACCTGAGATAAATAAGAGACCCGATATTCAGGCGATACATGCGGTATTAAAAGAGGCATCGGAAAAACTTATCGAACTTCTTTATTTAGTTAAATTAGGTCAGCATCCCTATCAGCAGTAACTATCGGCACCAGGGACTCTTTATCAGAGTCTTTTTTTATCGCGTTTAGCTTTGTTTAGAACGGAATGGTAAGTGAATAATATCCGTGTGTGTATATTACCCGCATGACGATGTATTGACGTAATAGAATTCTGTGATACTATTGACGGGCATTGTGCTCGTTTTCCGGGCCAATGAAATGGAGGCAGAAATGGGAAGAAGCACAGTTAGATCGTTCTTTTACATTTTGTTGGGCTTGATGCTTGTTGCCGTGCCAATGGCGTCGGCCCAGACACTCTTTAAGGGCCATATAGAGCCAACTTGGGGCGGAGTCCCCTATGAGGGTGGACTGGTCATTAAGGCCTATTATGGAGGCAGTAAACCTGTGGTTGCTGCAGTGCTGGAACCCTGTACACTGGATAACGATTTGGGGGTGGGATGTGTGTCCTCATCCGGAGATTTCTTCGTGAGTGTGGATAGGCAATTACCCGATGCGTGGTATTACATTGTTGGTGTGGGCGCTAAATCGTATGCCTATGGCTATGTATTGGTGACGAGTGGTGTTGCTCAGTCGTCTTTTGTAACTGTTCGTACTTATACGGTAGACGTCCGAATTGAAAAAGCATCAATATCTTTTTGGCAAACGCTTTCGGATGGTCGTAGGTTAGTCCGATTGGATGTGAATGTTTCAAATACACCATCGTTATATGGTAGCTCTACTATGCCGTTTAATATCTTTACACATTTTCGAGTTCCTGTATTTGTCGGTGACAATGCACCGGTTGCGGACGTCAAGCAATCATCTTCATTACCGTCTTCCGGTAGTACGAAAACGGTCTTAGTATTTGCATATCTGCCGAGGAATGCATCATTTTATTGGGATGCTCAACTGTGTGCGACGGTTGAGATTCAAAACCAGCTTGGTTATGGGCTAATTTCTACGCGTGAAGTGTGTGCCCCAGTTCCGCCGACAAATTTTGATGACCAACGGGTGGAGAATGTAAAAAGGATTCGAGATGCCGTTGAAGCCTACTATCGGGATAAGGGTTCTTATCCGACGAGCATAAACTTCTATACAATGGGTTCATATCTCAGCTCCATTCCAGTTGATCCTTTGACGGGGATGTCTTATCCTTACGCATTTAATTCGGTGTTGTCGCCGTCTCATTATCATATCTGGGCAGATCTGGAGAATCCGCATTTGGCACTATCGTCGGATAGTGATTTGAATTCATCGGGTTGGTCGGGTGGCAATAGAATTGATGGTTCAAATCCCTTATCGGAAGTTTGTTCCGAAAAGGTTTCTAATGATTGTATTTACGATTTAGGTAGATAAGGTCTTAATCGAGGTTCCATCCAGCTGAGCTGGGTCCACTTCTAATTTTTTGTGGACAACCTAGTCCAAACCGACCGGAGTTAATAACTCCGGTTTTTTGTTGAGCAAATATAAACTATAATTAATGAACATGAACAAAGACCTACAAAACTACATTTCCCAAGCCCGAGCATCGGGCACAGATGATAGTGTTATAAAACAGGCTTTATTGGGTGCAGGGTGGCCGGCATCAGATGTGGAGGAAGCCTTTGTGTCTGAAAATCCGAAATCAGAAATCCGAAATTCGAATCAATACTCAAATCCCAATCCACAAGGTACAAGCAAATTTCATTTTCCAATAAAAAAATTAATAAAGATTTTTTCGGTGGTATTAGTTATAGCCGTCCTTATTGTAGGCGGTTATTTTGTTTTAGCTAATTATTTCCCGCAATATGCGAAGTTTGTTCAACCGTATGTGGGACCGGTTCTGGATCCGGTGATGGAGCAGATCGGCTTGTCCATGTCTTCTAATCAACTTCCTCCTAGCCCAAGTTCAAATTTAAGTGTGCCTGGTGATTGGAAAACTGCAACATTTGATAGTTTAGATGAAAAATATTCTTTTCTGGTTAAGGTCCCGCCTGGTTGGGGAGCCGAAGATAATGTTGCTGAATTATTTTATCCGGTCAACGTAAATGATCTATTGTATTTTGGCAAATTACGACCTACCGATAGCACTAAGGTGGAGAGTATCAATATTTACGTTATCCCGAACGAGGATAGGGTCAGCTTGATTAATTGGTACACTTCTAAAGGAAAATATAGCAATGAGGATACGGAATATACCGACACAAAAGCAGCAGTTAATAATATAACTATTAACGGCCTACAAGCACTGGAAGTGATTAGTCCCAGTAAATTTCTACCGAGTGATAAGCACAGAAGAATTATAGTCGGAAAAGGTAATATAATTGTCGAGTTATCAATTTATGCGAGTGATGGGGAGATGAGCCTTTACGATCAAATTTTCTCTACATTTAAATTTATTGAATCTGGAAATACTGCGACAACCCCACCTCCGACAGCTATTAATACCTCAGCTTGGAAAACGTATCAAAGCCAATTCAATTACGAAGTTAAATATCCCCAAGACTGGCTACTTAGAGAAATTACACTGGGCAATATCAATTTTTTAGATTTTGTTAATTTAAGTTCGTTTAAAAATCCCAATAACAATTTAGAAGCTTACGTGGCTTGGTGGATCGGAATTCTAAAAGGTGACGGTATCCCTAGAGAAAATCTTAAAATAAATGGTATTGATATGATTTTAGTTAAATTCAGCTCTGATAAGTGGCCGGCTATGAGTGGTCACCCTGATTGCTTGGGGAGTGACTGGTGGTTTTTTGAAAAAAACGGTTACATTTATAGATTTATGTATCTACCAGGAGATAGATGTATAAAGCCGGATGATGCCAGCAAGAGAGACGAAGCCCAGAAGACAATGGAAGCCATGGTTAAAACTTTTCAATTTAAAGAAACGACTAAGGTAGCGCCAAAAGTAACAGTAATCGAATTTAATCAATTGAGAGTTATGGTAGAGCTTGCTTACGATGAAAATCGGGTCTTTCCAGATTCATTATCCCAGCTTAAAGATATAGGCTCATTCAAAAGAGAGAATCTTCAATACGTGCTTTATTCCGCAAGTCCAGACAAACAACATTATCACATGGGAATTGACCTAGGTGATATTAACTTTTCTGACCTAGCTAAAGATTCTGATTATAATTCAAAAGCGCAGGGCTGGATTAATGGGCTTGATGGTAAAGACCCGGTTTATGATAGTTACTCTCAATAATGAAAAAATATTTATTATTACTTTCTGTATTACTAGCAATCGGTAATTATTCCTACGCCCTGCCTGCGCAGGCAAGCGCCAAACCGTCTGATTTTGGTTAGAAGAAGGGTAAACGACAAATTGCTATTTTTTCGGCAATTTGTTATAATATTGAAGTAGTGACCATTTTTACTAGACAAATTGAGAGTAAGATTATCAGTAGATTATTTAAAGATAGGGCAATTTTGATATTCGGTCCAAGACAAGCCGGTAAGACCACTCTCTCTAAAAAAATTTTAGAATCCTTTGGAGAGAAGGGGGAGTATTTTAATTGCGAATTAGCAACTGTAAGAAAACATTTTCTTCTTGGCCAACCGGAGGAACTTTTAAATCTTATTGGAAATAAAAAAATTGTTGTTTTCGATGAGGCTCAAACCATTGAAAATATTGGAGCTATTCTGAAGATATTTATAGATACCTATCCCGAAATTCAGATTATTGCCACTGGATCCTCTTCTTTTGATCTGGCAAATAAAATCAATGAACCGCTAACCGGCCGGGCTTTTGAGTTTACTCTTATGCCATTATCTCTTTCAGAAATCCGTAAAACTATTGGTTTATCCAGAGAAAGTCTGCTGGAGTATATGCGCTTGGGTACTTATCCAGCCATTGTTGGAGAACAAGATTCGGTAGTCAAGGAAGATCTATTAAAAAATTTGGCGACTAATTATTTATATAAAGATATTTTTATATTTGAATCAATAAAAAGCCCTAAAGTTCTTGAAAATTTATTAAAAGCCCTTGCTTTTCAGCTGGGTAATATGGTTTCAATCAATGAATTATCTCAAACCTTAGGTATAAGCAGGGCGACTGTCGAAAAATATATTCGGCTTCTTGAGCAAGCCTTTGTTGTGTTCCGGTTGCCATCTTTCTCTCGCAATCCAAGAACAGAAATTAAAAAAGCTTTCAAAATATTTTTTTTCGATTTAGGAGTCCGGAATGCCGTTATTGATAATATTTCTTTAGTTGAAAATAGGCCGGACAAGGGAGCTATCTTTGAGAATTTTTTTATTGTTGAACGGATGAAGAAAGGACTTTTGGAATCGTTGCCTCCCAAAATGGCTTTTTGGCGAAGACGAGATGGTCTGGAGATAGATCTTATCGAAGATAAGAACGGATTGCTCTCGGCTTATGAATGTAAATGGAGTAATGAAGAATTTTCTTTTTCTGAGTTTCTAAAAAAATACAAAGAAACTTTGACAAAAATAGTAACTTTAGAAACAGTCCTTAAAGACCAAGGAGTATTATGAAAAAACTCCCATTTTTCTTAATCTGCATATCATTTCTTGTGGCTGGCTCAATCCATGCCTTGTTTGCACAGGCAGGCGCCAAGCCCTCCGATTTTGGGTTGAAGGAAGGGGATATGATAAGTGCATCTGATTCAAGTGATCCAGACATATATATTATTAATGAGCAGGGCTATAAACGACTATTTCTTAACCCTGTTATTTTTAATTATTATGGCCATTTAGGCGGATTTCCTAAGGTTAAAAAGGTTACGCCCCAGATAAGAGATGCTTTTTCTACGTCAGCATTATTCAGGAATTGCGAGGAGAATGATACAAAAATTCATGCAATTAAAGTTATCGGTGAAGATGAGGGAGAGCTTCAGTGGGTTAATGTAGGCGGGACAACGGCTCAAAGCGAAGACCCGGCTTTTTTCAATAAGGTATTTTGTGTTAATAACAGGGAATTTAATTGGTACAAAAAGGGTGCAACTCTGACTTCGGTAAAAAATGTTACTAATTATGACAGGCCGATAGAGCATTATACTACAGATATTAAACCATTGCCGTCACCGACTCCTACACCTGCACTTGTGGCTCCGGGGCCATTGCCGGTAGTTACTGCAATTCAAAAATTTTTCCCGGTCAGTGAAGCAGAAAGACGGGACAGAAGGAGAGTTTTCTTATTAAAAACCCTCGCTTTGCATCTAGAAAAGGGCAAGAAAGAAAAAGGCTCTTATCCTATTAGTAAGACATTAGTTAAATTTAATGATTCATCTACGAATGTAATAAAGCAAGCCATCAATAAAGATACATATCAGTGGTACTATACGAATAAATCCTTTTGGGATATGCCTTTTTTCCTTGATCCTTTGCCGGGATATTTCTTTGGTTATGTTTCAGACGGCAAATCATATACACTTACGGCTAAGCTTGAATCATCAAAAAGTTGCGGTAATGTTTCTTCCTCGTGCCTTTTCGCACTGAAGGGACCGTTAACTTTCAGATCGGAAACTCCGGATTATTCCAATTGTGACTGGGTAATTGCCGGTAAAGATGGAATTCCGGGAGAATTGCATATTAGTCTTACCAATTTAGAATACAATAAAGACAAAAGGTTGAATCTGGGCGAAGTTGAAGATATTATCTGGAAAGAAGGAGCTGACATGTCTCCGTGGAATCTTATCAGTAATCCTAATTTTTTGATTGGCCCGACGTATGTTATGTCCGTAAGCCCTGCTAATCAAACAGCCGTAATATCAAAATTGAAAGAAGATAAGGACAAGATACTCTATGCTGTGAATTACGAAACTCTCTTTTCGTCTAATCTCTGGTGAAACCAAAATCAGCTCACTTCGGTGAGTTGTTTTAATTTTCAACAAATTGTCACT
>C687J35174_10010023_pt1 | contig 11808 bp, 9 predicted proteins | sample RifCSPhighO2_01_FD_35174 | JGI IMG/M metagenome (IMG submission 35174) | reverse complement strand
GCCTGGGCCTCCAGGCGGGTCGGCTGGTAGCAAAGAGGGGGGTGGTGACACCAAGCCGATCCCGGAATAGGGATCGGGCAGGGGGCCGCGCAAGCGGCCCCCTGCATCCTTCGAGCGAAGGGAAGGACCAGCAACAACGAGGGTTGAGTATTAATTCGCCATCCGGCGGACGTCATCTATGACGCTTACTCCCCTCGTTTCTCAAAACTTTGATTTCTCATGATCCGACTTGGTGCACTAAACCTGCTTCCGCCAGCTGGCGGATGGAGCAGAGCGGACATTAACAATTAATTTCGGCGAACTATAAGTGTAGGTGTAGATTTTTGACAGTAATTGTTAGATGCAGCTCATAAAATAGTAAATTTAAGAAAATAGTTTTTGTCCGCCAAAGGCGGACAGAAAGGAGAACCAATGCGTATATTTAGTTCTATGCGCGGCAAGACACTGCTCGTTGGTGCTGCCACTGTTATTACAGCTGCAGTTGCTACTGGCACCGCTCTTGCTGGATGGGGTCCTGGCCGTCCGACCTTTACATGGTCTAAGCCAGCCACCTACGTGACTTTTAACTCGTTTACAGACAATCCAAAATATGGAGACGAACGTGCGTTTTTTGACGGACGAAATGTTAACTCTAGCACTGCCCTAGATACGGTGCAGGTAAATGATAACGATGAGTTATCACTTAGGGTTTTCTTTCACAACAATGCTGCAGAAAACTTGAATCTGGTAGCTACAAACACTCGTGTGTCAATATTGCTACCAAAAACAGCCAAGACTAGTTCCTTTAGTACAGCTGGCATTACTGCCGACAATGCTAACCCGCGTGAAGTTTGGGACACAGTAGACTTTACTGGTGCCCGTCCTTTCACATTGGAATATGTGCCTGGCTCTGCCCAGCTTTGGAACAATGTTTTTCGAGGTGCCCAACTTAGTGACAGTATTGTTACTTCAAGCGGTGCTTTGGTTGGCTTTGACAAGATCGACGGTAGAGTTCCCGGCTGTGAAAGATTTGCTGGTTTTGTAACAATCAAAGCCCGCGTAAAGATGCAGCCGGTTCCTGTCACACCTGCTTTCAGCTGTGACGCGTTAAACGCCACAGTTAGTGGCCGCAAGGTTGACGCTAATGTCGCCTTTACTGCTACTGGCGGCGCTACATTCAAGAGCACTACGTTCGACTGGGGTGATGGCAACAAAAACACTGTTAACACTACTTCTGCCAGCCACACCTATGGGGCTGATGGTACATTTACCATCAATGCTACATTGACCTTCGATGTTGGCGGTACAGAAAAAACTTCTGTTTGCACGAAGTCTGTGACCATTACTACACCTCCCGTAACGCCTCCAGTTACACCTCCCGCACCTACACCTCCAGTTCAGGTAGGCAAAGCCTTGCCTGCCACTGGTCCTGCCGGTGTTGCTGGTCTGTTCGCTGGAGTTAGCGCCATTGCTGGTGCCGCCCACTACATGTGGGGCCGCCGCTTCGGTGCCTAACCCACGCACCAAAAACTTGACGCTCGAAATAGGGATATTCTCCCTCTTCTTGCTCAGGTTTTAGTACGGGGCAAGAACACAAAAATAATCTTGCTAGGGGGAGCATGAGCTCCCCTTGCAAGGACTGGTCTTAAGTTAATAAAGGTCAGTCCTTGCAAAATCTGCTTGCACCGAGCTTGTCGAGGTGTGGATAAACACTAGTCAAAAGAGTAAAAATGTGCTAGTGTTTTGATAGAGTAATCGTGACTGACCGCTCGAAATAAAGATCAATCAACAAAAAACAATGAATAAAAAGGCCTCAGGTTATTAGTGGGTTTCCTGAGGTTTTTTGACTCCCTGCTACAAGGATAATCCTTGTAGCATTAGCTGTTTGCAAGTAAGTGTTTAAGCTGCTGAATTTCGGCGCGCATTGATTCGTAATCTCTCACGAACGAAGGGTAGTCGCTTAGTCCTTCATTATGGATGTCGAGTATTCGGCGAGGATTGATCCACTCAGCTTCCTTTTTGCCAACGTAGTATGAATAGCTTGAATAAGGATAGCTATCCCATTTTTGACCAATATCTTGCGGGTTAAGGTGAATATAACGACTTATATGCCATAAGTAGGGCTCCTGTGTTATAAGGCTGGCCTTATATGATGATTCAAACAAAACACCCTTGCGCACATGCACTCGATTAAAATACATCCCATAAGCCGTTAATACACTTCGCATTAAGTCTGTCAATCCACTCTCCGTTTTGGCATAGACAAGAAGATGAAAATGACTTGGCATTAAGCAATAAGCCAATAGTTCGACATCATTTTGTAAATGCGGGTAGGGTCTTCTGGTTTGATCANAGGTAGGCTTATTAGAGAGGTGTCTTTTGAACAGGCTTAAAAAAGTTTCGTTGTCTTTGTCGTTTGTAAATAGATTCTGATTAAAGACTCCGCGATTGTAAACGTGATAAAAGCTCTCGGGCGCAAACTCCTTGACGACATTCTTTAGTGGCATTGCTACAAGGATAATCCTTGTAGCAGACGAGTGTCAACAGAGGTGATAAAATAACGTTTGATCGCCTGTATCAAAGTAGTTGATGGCCCCATCGTCTAGTGGACTAGGACATCAGGTTTTCATCCTGGCAACGGGGGTTCAATTCCCCCTGGGGTCGCCAAATTTGCTCAAGATAGTGATTTCAGCCATACTTTAGGTAAATGGTGGGCGGCTTTAATAAAAAAACTGTTCGAGATATCAACCTAGCGGGTAAGCGGGTGCTGCTGCGGGCCGATTACAACGTGCCGGTTAGAGATAACCGTGTTGTTGATGATTACCGGCTGCGGCAGTCTTTGCCGACCATTGAATATATTTTGCAGCAAAAACCAGCGGCGTTGGTCATCATCTCGCATCTCGGTAGGCCCCAAGGCAAGCCAGATCCTGATCTTAGCTTACTGCCGGTAGTCAAGCGGCTTAGTCAACTTTTAGGTCAACCAGTTGCTTTTGCAATGGACTGTATTGGCCCGCAGGCCAAAGCGGCCGGCAAAATTACACTTTTTGAAAATCTGCGTTTCCACGAGGAAGAAGAGAAAAATGACCCAGTTTTTGCCAAAGCCCTAGTCGAAGCCAGTCAGCCAGAGGTTTTTGTCCAAGATGGTTTTGGTGTGGTGCACCGCGTCCATGCCAGCACCGACGCTATAACTAAACTCTTGCCATCAGTTGTCGGTTTGTTGCTGGAAAAAGAGATTAACGTTATTACAAAAGTGATGCAGGCACCAGACCGACCATTTATGGCTGTTATTGGCGGGGCTAAAATCAGCGATAAAATTGAAGTACTCAATAAATTTATAAAAGAAGCCGACGCTGTGGCCGTGGTCGGCGCGCTGGCCAATAATTTTTTGTTGGCCGAAGGAATAAAAATCGGTAAAAGTATCTTTGAATCGGACGTTATGCCACAAACGAAAGAAATATTGCAAAAGGCTAGAGCAGAAGAAAAACGCCGTAACTTTAACTTTTTTATACCAATCGACGCTGTGGTTTCGAAGTCAATGGACGGCCGTTTGCCGACCAGAGTTGTAGACCTAACCAGCCACACCTTGGCTGACATAGAGGCTTATCCAAAGAAGCCTCCGCCAGAAGCGTATAATGTGTCGACTGGCGAGTTGATTTTAGACATCGGCCCCTTGAGCGCGGCCCAAATTGCTGGAGCCCTAAAAATGTGCAGGACAGTAGTTTGGGGCGGTACCGCTGGCGTGACCGAAACTAAAGGTATTGCTGGCGCCCAAGATCCTTTTACCCACGGGACGCGTGCTTTGGCAGAGGCCATGATTGGTGCATCTAATACACACCAAAACAAGCCTTTTAGCCTTGTCGGCGGCGGCGACACCGTAGCTTATGTTAAAGCCGAAGGCTTACTGGAGGATTTCAACCATGTTTCAACTGGCGGCAGCGCCTCTTTAGAACTCATTGCGGGAAAGCGTTTACCGGGCATCGAAGCCTTATTGGATAAATAATGTTTTTCTGGATAATCCATTCTTCTTACATGAAAACTCACCGATCGGGGGTTAAACAATTAATAACTGTGGGTAGTTAGTCAAAATTAACACTGGTAATTGAACCTTTTCTATGCACTTTTCTAGTGCATGAGAATTAATCAACAGAAAAGTGCCTGCTGCCGGGCTCCAGTCTGGCGCCATGGCCAAAAGCGCCGCCAATGCCAAGCCTGTAAACGAACCTGGAGCGTATGGCCAGCCAAACGTGGTAAAAGAGCCAAAAGACCAGCACATAATTTACTAAAACGTTACTTAGCTAACAAGATTGGCTCACTAGCTGCCCATGCTGAAGAAACTAAGTTAAGCGCTCAGCATGTCCAAAAGAAGGTTCGAGCTGCTCGTGATACCCAACAGCCAAGCTTACTCTGGGCATCTTTGCCTACCGGACCATTTATTCTAGTTGCTGATGGTTTACAGCAGACATTCGGCCAGATAACCTTTACAGTTTATTTACAGTTGCTAAGGCCGATAGATGACAGCCAGGCCACTATCTTGCCGCCATTTATGTTACCAGGCAAGGAGTCGATTGGCGGTTGGTACAAAACCTATGCTCGTATACCCAAAACTTCGTCCGATCAGATTAGAGCCATAGTTTGCGACGGCTCAGCTGGCTTGCTGGATCTTGCAAACGATCGTGGCTTAATCTTGCAGCGCTGCCATTTCCATTTCAAACAAAGCTTGTGTAATTATCTGCGACCTGGTCGACTAAGCCGGAATCCTGCTTTAGCTCGTGAGATTCATGGTTTGGTGGATGTTATTTTACAAAATTCTGACGATGAACAAGCCCTAAGTGCCTCTGAGAGATTAAAAGTAGATTACATACCATACCTTGCTAACTCTAAACTACAAACAGTTCTCCGAGGTTTTTGTAAACACTGGCAGGACTACCGAAGTTATCTGTATTATCCAGATCTGCACTTGCCTCGTACCAGCAACAGTGCTGAAAGCTGCGTGAGAACTATCCGAGACTTACAGCAACGAGCCCGAGGATGGCGTACTCCTGAAACCTTTCTAGCCTGGGTTGAGGTTGTTCTTAAAAGCAAACAAACAATTGTCTGCAATGAAAGCAAAAACCCACAGAAATAAGTTGTTTAACCCCCGATCGGGCCATTTTCTGTAGTGGATAAAGATGCTTATGTCGACGGTTGATACTCGTGTACAATAAGCATAAGCCCGGTAGTGAGCTTTCGAGATTATTCGACTTCTCGTATATGTTCAACTCGTTAGCTTTGCCACCAGCTGATGTAAACTTTTATGCAAAAGGTTGGTATAAATGTCAAATAAAAACTCGTCGGGTGACGAGTTGACTCGAAAGTCTACTACCGGGTAAGCGAATATGGGTGGTAAATGAGAAAGCTTCTTATAGTAGGTAATTGGAAGATGTATCTGAATGCGTCGCAGGCGAGCCTTTTAGTGCATAGGCTGCAGGAGCGGATTAAAATCCGCCGTGACATAGAAGTGGTATTAGCACCCAGCATGCTGGTCTTGCAGCCTCTAAGCGTACAAATCGACCGGCGCAAGTTCCGCCTGGCGGCCCAAAACGCCTACTTCCACGACGAAGGTGCTTTTACCGGCGAAGTCAGTTTTACCATGCTACGTGAACTGGTGCATTACACAATTGTCGGCCATAGCGAACGACGGCATATTTTCAATGAAGACTTGCCGATGATCCGCGATAAAGTGGCGGCGGCTATCCGCAACGAAATTACGCCAATACTTTGCGTCGGCGAGACCAAACACGAACGTAGTGAGGGCGAAATCAAACAGGTCTTGCATGACCAGCTTATGACCGCGCTTAGCAATCTGACCGCTCACGAAGCCGGCAGTATAGTCATTGCTTACGAACCGGTATGGGCTATCGGCCAAGTCGCCGCTAAGCCAATCCACATACAAGAGGCGGTCGACTACATTCGCGCATATGTGAAGGACGTGTTTAGCGCAAAAGCCGCCAAGAACTTGCGCGTATTATACGGCGGTGATGTGGCACCGGAAGTAGTCCAGGGAATACTATCAGTCCCCGGTGTCGATGGTTTTTTGGTCGGCCATAGTAGTTTGAACTACGAGACCTTCGCAGGTATAGTAGAGGCAACATACCGCTGGCAGCGAAATAACGACGGCGGGGACCAGGCACCAGGCGGCGCTTGGCATAAGGGGGAATAGATGGATCCCGGTGACGGACCGACAGTTTTTGACATCAATAAACCGCACACTTACGGTGCATCACCATCGGCGAGGCCGATAATTACTGGCCACCAGCCGACAATGCCCGACCCGATGGTAAAAGCCCGGGAAACCACTCGTTCCAGCGGTTCTAAGATTACTGTTAGTATTGATGGTGACTCAGACAAAAGTAAACCAGTACTTATGAAGACCGGTAAACTTGATGCGGACAGTCTGGCCGGCATGATGATTTCTGATAAGCCTTCTTTACCCCTCGATAATGCCGGCTCGATTGAGCATCAGACCAGCTCGCCAGCAATTTTGGAAGGGGAACCGCAACTGTCGCCTCCCTTCAGGCCTGACAGTGATTCGGGATCTGCCGCTCAACGCGCGCCGTACATGCCGGTTTCTGACTTAACAGGAATTGGCGCCACCGCTTTGCCTAAATCAGTTAACGAAATTAGCGAAGGCCAGGTAACAACTACGCCAAAGCCGGCTGTTTTTGGCAGCCACAGCACTCCGCCCAAAAAACACAAGGGCTCAAACCACAAAGGCTCCGGCTTAAAAATATTTTTAATCATCACGACAGTAGCAGCGGCTTTAGCGGGTGTTTACGCGGCCATTGACAAGGGTTTGATACTTAGCAATATTAATTTACCCTTCCATATTTTTAAAAAGGAACAGCCGGTAGAAACTGTAGCCCCGCCGGTTATCAGCCAACCAACCATACCCGCCGGCTTCACAGCAACTAAGCTCCTAGAGGCTAACCTGACTTTTGCTTATCCGAGCGCCTGGGGCAAGCCGACTGCTACTGCGGACCAGGGCTTTACCCAGCGCAAAGCCGACGTCAAACCGGACCAAAACTACGCTTTCGTGGTGGACTTTGCGACTAATAAAGACGTACAACTGACGGTAACTTCGGCCAAATATCTGTCGACAGCCAGGCCCGCCAACACTGCGCTGTACTATGACTTTCTGCAGTGGTGCATCGGTACCGCCGACGGCAAATATTACTATGGTGTTCTGAAATACACTACAGCTGACGGTGTAGATACGCCGGGTACTGTTGCCTGTGACCAGGGCCCGTTAAATAATGCGGTAAAAATCAACAGTGATACTATTGTTCAAACTAATCTCAAAAATGCCGAAGGCGGCGTGCTGGGTGACATATATACCAAAAATCTGACCGAAAAATCATACGTCGTTGCCAGGGTCAAAGACAGCACTACAAAGAACAGCGACCTAATTAAGAAGTTGCTTGAAACCATCAAGCCCCTCCAATAAAAAAGACCGAGGGTCATAGGGTAATAGGGTTGTAGAAATAATTTTACTCTATACCCCTGTAATCCTATACCCCTGTAACCCTTCTCTGATAAAATTGATAGGTGAATAAAGGTGTTGAGATTTTGCTGGAGGACTTGAATCCCGAACAGGCCCGGGCGGTTAAAACTACCGAGGGACCGCTGCTGATTTTGGCCGGCGCCGGCAGTGGCAAGACCAAGACACTAACGCACCGTATTGCTTACCTGCTGGCTAGCCGTAAAGCTACGCCGTTTAATATTTTGGCCGTAACATTTACTAATAAAGCCGCCGGCGAAATGCGCCAAAGGGTTGCCAAACTGCTGGGCAATAATCCTGATAACCGAGGGTTTATGCCCTTTATGGGGACGTTTCATTCCGTCTGTGTTCGAATACTGCGCCGCGACGGGCAGGCAATTGGCATACCAAGTAATTTTGTAATTTGGGACGAAGCTGACCGCTTGGTCGCCGTCAAACAGGTTGCCAAAAGTTTGAGCATTGATGAGAAAAAATACCCAGCGCGGCTACTGGCGTCACTTATCAGTGGTGCTAAAAATGAAATGGTCAGCCCGGCCGGTTTTGTCGAAATGGCCGCCAGCCCGGCCGGAAAAGTTGCCGCCAAAGCCTTTGTGGCCTATGAAAATTTGTTGAAAGAAAATAACGCTTTGGATTTTGACGATCTCATCGGCCGGACCGTCAAATTGCTAAAGAGCCAAAAGGATATTCGCCAAAAATGGCAGACGGGGTTTCACTACATCATGATTGATGAGTACCAAGACACCAACACCGCCCAGTATCAACTGGTCAAGCTGCTAATCGGGCCGCATAAAAATGTCGCCGTAGTTGGCGATGACTGGCAGAGCATCTATTCTTGGCGCGGCGCCGATTACCGCAATATTTTAAATTTCGAAAAGGATTTTCCCGACTGCGCCGTTATCAAATTGGAGCAAAACTACCGCAGCACTAAAAACATATTGGACGCGGCGCACAACGTTATCAGCCAAAATAAAAGCCGCAGTAACAAGAAGTTATGGACGGCCGCTGCCGGCGGCTCGCCGGTGCAAATTTTACAAGTCGGCAGCGAGCGCGCCGAGGCCGAAGCCATCGTCCGCCGCGTCCGGGCCAGCGTTGACATAAAGGCTCGTAAGTGCCGCGACTATGCCGTACTGTATCGCACTAATGCCCAAAGCCGCCCCATAGAAGAAGTTTTTGTTCGCTATGGTATCCCATATCGTATTGTCGGCGGCGTACGTTTTTATGAGCGCAAAGAAGTCAAAGACATCATGGCTTATTTACGCCTGATTTACCAACCGCAGGATTCGGTCAGTTTCGAACGCATTGTTAACGTGCCGACGCGCGGCCTGGGCGCTAAGTCGCTTCTAGGTTTCCATCAATGGCGGACCAAAAATGACCTCTCGCAATTTGAAGCACTAAAAAGAATAAGTGAAAATGACGAGCTAACCCCCAAGGCCCGAGCTGGTTTTGCCAACCTGGCGGTAATAATCACCGATTTTCATGCTCAAACGGACGAACTAACTCCCGCCCGCCTCATTGAGTCGCTGTTGCGGCGGCTTGATTATTTGCATTATCTGCAAGACGGCACGCCGCAAGGGGAGGCCAGAATCGAAAACGTTAAGGAACTCCTTAGTGTGGCCGGCCAATTCCAAGACGCCGGCCTGGATGGTTTTTTGGAAGAAGTCGCGCTAGTCTCCGACATTGATCAGGCCGATCTAAGTTCCGACGCTGTGATTTTGATGACCCTGCATTCTGCCAAAGGACTGGAATTTCCGGTGGTCTTCATCACCGGCCTGGAAGAGAATGTCTTGCCGCATAGCCGCGCCCTGTACGACGCTGGCGAAATGGAAGAAGAACGGCGGCTGATGTACGTTGGCATGACCCGCGCCCGCCAGGAATTATTTTTGACTTACGCAGTTTCGCGCACACTGTTTGGCGGCCGCGGCGCAAATCTACCCAGCCGCTTTTTGGCTGATGTCGAAGCCATCACCTCAGCTGCTCCCGCGCTGGAACCCGCCTACGCTAAAGCTTTGGTGGGCAAGATGCCAACGTCAAGCAATGAAACTGAGCTTCGTTATGTTATGGACCTGGAAGAAGGCGACGGCGTAAAGCACCAAATTTTTGGCAGGGGTACAGTCTTGGAGCTAGAGGGCGAAACAGCCACTATTTATTTCAAAGGCAGGGGTACCAAACGTCTTAATATTAGCTTCGCACCTCTGGAAAAGCTATAATTAAGTACCTTCCATGATACGTAAGAAAGTTGCCAAACACTATAAATCGGCCCACGAAACCGGTAAGCGCCATATCAAGGAGCGTCCTTACATCGTCCCNATATTTGGCTTAATTTTAGGCTTTATCATTGTTGGCGCCGCCTTGCTGGGCGGCANCGGCAAGACACTGCGGCCCAGCGACGCCCACGTCGTTTTTCTGTTCGATAAAGGCGACCGCCAAGTTATAGACACCAAAGCCAAAACGGTTGGCGAAATGATCGGCAAACTGCCGCTGAATCTAATCGCTGAAGATGTTGTTGAGCCCAGTCTGGACACACCTATCCCCGAAGACAATTTCCGTGTGAACATCTACCGCGCCCGGCCGGTGACTGTGGTAGACAAAGGCAATAAAGCTGTTACGCTAACTGCTCAAAAAAGTCCCCGCGTGGTTGCCCAAAACGCCGGATTGGCTCTGCAGTCCGAAGACCTTGCCAGTTTTGACCAAGGCTCACTGCGCGAAGGCGTGATCGGTGAAAAAGTGATTATATCCAGGGCCACAGCAGTCGACCTTAATCTTTACGGTGCTCATTTAACTGCGTACACCCAGGCAAAGACCGTCAAGGAATTCTTAGCCGAAAAGCAAATCGAACTGCAAGAAGGCGAAACTGTCCAGCCGGAAGAAAAAACGCCCATTACCTCAAACTTGCCAATTTTTGTGCTCAAAAAGGATGCCAAGATCGTGACCGAAGAAGCGCCAATCCCGCCGCCGGAACAGGTGGTTAACGACCCATCTTTAAGTTTCGGTACGACGGTTGTCCGCCAGAAAGGCTCACCGGGAAAAAAGGTTATTACGTATATCCTTCAGACCGATTCGTCAGACAAGGAAATATCGCGCCAGGTTTTGCACGAGGTTAAACTCCAAGAGCCTGTACCCCAGATAACCGCCCGCGGCAGTACAGTAGCCGTCCCAAGTGATAAAATCAGCCTTTTGTCGGCGGCCGGCATTGCGCCCGGCGACCACGCCGCCGCTAATTATATAATCAGCCGTGAATCTAACTGGCGGCCGGGCGCCGCCAACTCCTCGGGTGCTTACGGTCTTTGCCAGGCCCTGCCGGGCAGCAAGATGGCCAGCGCCGGCAGTGATTGGCAGACCAACCCGATCACGCAGCTGCGCTGGTGCAGCGGCTACGCCCGCGATAGGTACGGCGGCTGGGGCGGCGCCTACAACTTCTGGCTCCGTAATCATTATTGGTAGCTTATGGAGACTCCGAAAAAATCTTTAGGCCAGCACTGGCTGCACGACGAAGCAACCCTAAACTACATTTGTGATAGGTCCAACCTATCACAAGGCGAGACCGTGCTGGAAATTGGGCCGGGAACCGGCACGCTAACTAAGAAATTACTGGCTCGCGGCGCCCATGTTGTGGCCGTCGAAAAAGACAAAACCTTAGCAAAAAACCTATCACATTACACTTCCCCTATTTCCAAGGTCGAACCTTGGAAACGCAGATTGGANGTGGNGGNGGNGGATATTTTGGGGTTTGATTTAAGTCAGCTGCCCAAAGGTTACAAGGTTGTGGCAAATATTCCTTATTACCTGACAAGCAACTTGCTTAGAGTCCTTTCCGAATCAACCAACCCGCCAAACTTGATGGTGCTGCTTGTCCAAAAAGAAGTCGCGCAGCGGATTGCTGCCGGTCCCGGACAGATGAGTATTTTGTCCGTCAGCGTCCAGCTTTATTACGAACCGGAACTTGGAAAAGTAGTGCCGGCCAAGTTATTTGCGCCGCCGCCCAAAGTCGACTCCCAAGTGGTTATCCTACGCCGTCTGCCTGCTACAAGGATAATCCTTGTAGCAAATGAGGTGGACAAATTCATGCAGGTAGTTAAAGCCGGTTTTTCCGAGCGCCGCAAAAAACTGCGCAGTTCTTTGAGCAGTGGACTGGGCGTCAGCAAAGAACAAGCTGACGAACTACTCAAAAGAGCAGTTATTGCCCCTGACGCCCGCGCCCAAGAACTCTCCCTCAACCAGTGGTATAAACTGTCGGAGTTGGTGTAGAGCAAGCATTTTACCGTAAACAGGGTCGGTCTGCTGAGTGCAGCCGG
>C687J35174_10010021_pt1 | contig 11810 bp, 16 predicted proteins | sample RifCSPhighO2_01_FD_35174 | JGI IMG/M metagenome (IMG submission 35174) | reverse complement strand
ATGAAAGTAGAAGATAGAGATCAAGATAAGGTAAAACTAGATGTCTATCTTAACAATGAAGTCTGGTTCAGAGGAAGAGCTAATCCTCCGTCAAAGATAAAAGTCAAAGCAATAAAAGAGGGAGATATAGTGAAAGTTACATTCGTAGAAACACCTAAGCACGTAGCATTCTTAAAAGCCAAACACGCAAAGAGACATCAGCCTTCTCAAAAGAAAGAAGAGAAGAAAGAAGAAAAAGTTGAGAAAAAGACTGAAGAAGAGAAAACAAACGAAAAAGAAAAGGAACAATCAGTAGCCGAACAGCATTCCAAGGAATTCAAACAAGACGCCAAGGCCGAGAAGCATCTCACGAAGTCAGAAAAAGTAATTCATCCACAGAGAATGGCTTTAAAGAAGTAATGGGAAAAATAATCTCTTCAAAATCAGAAGCAGAAAATACCAATAAGGTAAAACTAGAAATTTTAAATGATTTTTTAAAAGATTCAAAGCTAACAGAAGAGGATGTTGAGCAAATAGGTGCAAAAATAAAAAAAGACATAGCCAAACGGCATACTTTTTAAATTCATAATTCCAAGAGTTATTATGTCTCTCACATCCCTCAAAACCGCTCTCAAAAAAGCAGCAACGCCCCAAAGAGCAAAAGTTTCCCAACGATTCTTTAAAACAGGAAAAGGCCAATATGGAGAAGGTGATGTGTTCATAGGCATCACCGTCCCCGAAATGCGAAAAATCGCGCATACCTTCAAAAGTCTCTCCCTCCCAGAAATCAAACAGCTCCTTGAATCGCCAATCCACGAAGAGCGATTTATTGCTCTGGAGATACTGGTCTACCAATTCGATCATCAGAAAGAAAGACAGAAAGAGATCTACCAATTCTATCTAAAAAACACAAACAGAATAAACAATTGGGATCTCGTTGATACCTCAGCAGAATATATAGTAGGAGCCTATCTCAAAGATAAAGACACTTCAATCCTAACCAAACTAGCTAATTCTTCCAGCATCTGGGAACGAAGAATAGCCATAGTTTCAACCTTCAACTTCATAAAGAACAATCAATTCCAAGAAACCCTCAAAATAGCCACGCTCCTCCTCAAAGATAACCACGACCTTATCCACAAAGCAGTAGGCTGGATGCTGAGAGAAATCGGCAAACGTGACCAAAACACGCTCAAAACCTTCCTTAAGCAGCACCATAACACAATGCCTCGTACCATGCTCCGCTATGCTATTGAACGCTTCCCTAAAGATGAACGAGAACAATATATGAAATGAGACGCATAGAAATATTTATATAGCTATATACTATATAATAAAATGGTTACAACAATACAAGTAGACGAAAAAACTATCTTACTCTTGAAAAAGTTAAAAGAAGCACTAGATGCCTCCTCATATGATGAAGCAATAACAAAGGTAGCAATAAAACATATTCAACCTCAAAAATCGATGGCTGGTTCTCTCGGAAAATATTATAAACAGTATACAAGAGAAAGAATGATTAAAGAACTAAAAGAGGAGAAAAAAGGATTTGACAGATTCTGAACTATTTGATTCAACAATTTGGTTAGAGTATTTTATAAAAGGAAGTTTCAAAGAAAAAATAGAGCAAGACGAGGTGTTTTCAATTTCTTCATTTTCTCTATTTGAAATAAAAAGAAAACTTCTGAAAAAAAAAGAACTTAAAAAGAAGGAGATAGAGGAAAAGATGAAATTCATAAAAGATAAAAGTCTCATTATTAACGTAGATGAAACAATCGCTGAAAAAGCTGCCGAAATAGCAGAGGAAAAGAGTCTAGGTGCTGCAGATGCGTTGATCTATACAACAGCTTTGTTGAATAATGCAACATTACTTACACTGGATAACGATTTTAGAGGATTTGACAAGGTAATAGTTTTATAGGTACTCGAAGTGTTTATATAGAATAAAAGAATAGAGAGCATGATGAAAGAAGGGTTGAAAGGAAAAGTAGCAATAGTTACAGGAGGAGCAAAAGGTATCGGGAAAGGCATTGCTGACCTCTTTGCCTCCCAAGGCGCAAACGTGGTAGTCGCTGACCTCTCAGAAGAAAAAACAAAACACTTATTTGTAAAGTGTGATATATCCAATGCTAAAGACTGTCAAAACCTCGTTAAACAAACGCTACAGAAATTCGGTGCACTACATATACTCATCAATAATGCAGGCATTTACCCCTTTGTCTCTCTTACTGATATGACTGAAGAGCAATGGGACAAGGTAATTGCCGTTAATCTAAAGGGCACCTTCAACTGCACCAAGGCTGCACTTTCCCACTTACAGCAAAAGAAATATGGTAAAATAGTCAACATCGCTTCCATCGCGGGCGCAGTGATTGGCTATGCTAATCTCTCACATTACTGCGCGACCAAAGCAGGCATCATGGGATTCACTCGTGCCACTGCTCTCGAACTTGCTCCTTATAACATCCAAGTGAATGCTATCGCTCCAGGAGGCATACGTACACCTGGTGTTGATGCAGTTATGGATAAAAAAAGCGAAGAAGCGTTCGCCAAATCAGTCCCAGAAAAACGCATGGGTACCCCAGAAGACATCGCCCAAGCAGTGCTTTTCCTCGCCTCAGATGCTGCTTCTTATATCACTGGTCAGCTACTGGTAGTTGATGGCGGATTAACCATGCAATAAATGGAATAAAATAACTATTTTTAATTTTATTTTTTAATAAGGCAAAAGAATTTTTATATTGATCAAAAACTAAGGATTTAAACAGTATAATCCTAGTAATACTGTATGGACAATTCAACTATGGAAACAGTTCCTGCAAAATTGACTAAAAGGATAGTACTTGAAATGGAAGACATGATTAAAGAAGGATGGTATGCAAATAAATCAGAGCTCATCCGAGATGCAATACGCGAACTAATTAAAAAACAAAAAGTTACTCAACTGGAATCAGCCATTAAAGAGGATATCCACTGGGGTCTCTATAGCCAATAAGGTTGTATAATGCTAGACATCACAACAGGAAGAGATTATCGTACATTGCATTTCTTTCTTTCAAGATGAGAGAGAAATAATAGAATTGAATCCCGCCAGTAAAACCGCAACCCCTTTAAACTCCCTCCTTCTCCCCTCTTCATGCTCACCATAGAAAAAATAAAAGCAAAAAAAACAATCCAACAACTCATTAAATTCGGTGTGATTAATATAGACAAACCCACCGGACCAACAAGCTTCTCAGTCTCAGACTACCTCAGAAAAACCCTCAATATAAATAAAACAAGTCATATGGGAACCCTCGACCCAGCAGTCACTGGCGTGTTGCCCATAACACTCGGCAGAGCCTGCCGATTGTCAGACTATTTTATGCATAGAAATAAAACCTACATCGGTGTCATGCGTACGCACAAAGAAATAACCGAAAACGAACTGAAGAAAGAAATACAATCATTTATTGGAACAATCAAACAACTTCCTCCCGTTCGCAGTAGAGTAAAGCGTGAAATCAGAGAAAGAGAAATCCTTTCATTCACCATTTTAGAAAAAGAAGGTAACGATTTCCTCTTTGAAACCGAAGTACAGGCAGGCACNTATATACGAAAACTCATCCACGATCTCGGAGAGAAGATAGGAGGAGCGCATATGTTGGAACTCAGGAGAACAAAAGCAGGACTCTTTGATGAATCCTCCCTCGTTTCTCTCTACGACCTTGACAAAGCTGTCGAATCATACGAAAAAGGAGATGAACAACCACTAAGAAATATGGTTTTCCCAGCTGAAATAGTCGCGCTCCTTCTTCCTAGTATCACTATCAAAGAATCATTCCTAAAAAAAGCACTCACCGGATCTCCTCTCTTTACATCCTCCATAGAAAAAGCTCCTTCATTGGACAAAGATGAAAAAGTAGTAGTCTTCTGCAAAGACACTTTGGTAGGCTGTTACAAAGTAATTAACGAAGGTGACACCCTCGCCGTACCAGAATGCGTCTTCAATTAAATATCTTAGAAACCACATAACGAATGAATCGATGAACAATAAACAACACAATAATGCCCACCACCAAGACAGAAAGAATTTTCTCTATACCATGAACCACTCTGAACGCAGCCGTCAAACCCCTCCCCGCCAGCCAGGCTAACGGAAGCATAAGGGAAAACCACAAAAAGGTAGCCGACGTATTGTATCGTATATATCTCCAAAAGGACTGTTCCCTATGACTAAGATAGAGGATAAATCCCACTCGAATACCATAGAAAAATTTAGAAATAAGGAGAGGAACAAAATAGTGTCTAGGTGAAAACCGCTTAAAAAATCGTGCAAGTGCCTTTCCACTCCGTCCAGTACTAATATTTTTACCAGCAGCATGAATCACTCTGGTCTTACCCAAAAAATAAAAAAGAGTATCATGTGTAAGCACTCCCAAAAAACCAAAGAAGAACACAATCCAGAAAGAAAAAGCACCCTGCCCAGATAAAACCGCTAAAAATAACAATAGTTCTTCACCCAATAATCCAGCTACATATGAAACTAAAAACGAATGGGCAAACAGCATCCCCAATAGACTAGATAGTACACCCATTACACTATATCAAAAGGAACTCTTAAATAGCTTTCTTTTGTTGTTCTAGCATGAGAGAATTCATATACTATTCACGAACCGCCCCGACCTCCGGAAGCTACATCCAGCAAGACCTTCAAAAATCAGGTAGAATAGACATAGCTATTCATATAGTCATTGCTTCCTTTTTCTTATCCCACAAAATTCGCACCGACACGAAACTCCACCTTCTGTTTGCTGGACCACCCGACCCCTCAAAACATCTCCTGTTGCAGCCAGTCACCGAAGGAAAAACAGGTATAGATAAAATATACTTAGCAAAAAAAGACGTTTCAGGAGTCTTAAAAAAGATGTTATATAAATTTAAGGAAGGAGAGAATAATGAGGTTTTCCCTGGTTTTTGGATAGAAAGAAAAGGATTTCTCGAACTCATAAAGGAGATGATTGAAGAGGGAAAAAATCTCTACGTCCTAGACGCGGGAGGAGAAGACATCCGAACTGTCGAAATTAAAGAAAATCCTGTTTTTATCTTAGGAGATCATCGAGGTCTTCCTGAAAAAGAATTCAAGCGGCTTAAAAAAATCTGCACCCCTGTTTCAATCGGTCCCAAGGTCTATTTCGCCTCCCAAACCGTTGCTGTAGTGAATAACGAGCTCGATAGAAGAGAACATGCCGCAGGCAAAGCAGAACAAGATCTTTCCCTTTCACCAAATGAAATAGACTAACGCAATCACAATAATCTTTAAAAGCTTCTGCCTGCCTACAAGCCCCATGGTAAAAGGAGTCGCAGTCAAATTCAATTCATATAAAGAAACAATTCCTGCAGTCTTAGATCTCATTAAACTCCCCCAAGAACTCAAAAAGTATTCTAAAATCATCCTAAAACCTTCTATTAATACACAAACTGGGAAAGCCACCCCCAAAGAAGCGTTAGAAGCGGTTCTAGCCTATTGCGTCTACCATAAAAACCCCGCAGCAGAGATCTTTATCGCAGAGGGTGCCGATGGCCAGAACACACAAGAATTATTCGAGCACTATCAATATACTCAACTTGCCGAACTATTCCCCGTAGGACTTATTGACTTAAATGAAGCAGAGACCGAAGAGATCCAAGATGGTTATTTCCAGAAATTTGCTTCCATACACTATCCCAAAGTATTACTTGAATCATTTGTCATTTCAATACCTGAGTTGTCAGAAGATCCAGAAACAGAAATACAAACCTCTCTCTCCAACATGCTCGGTGCATTCCCTTCCTCAAAATACCGTGGTTTTTTCTCTCGCTCAAAAACCAAACTAAGAGCTTGGCCGATAAAATATTCTATTCATGACATTGTGCGCTGTAAAACCCCAAATCTCGCGATTATAGACGCTTCAGCACAAGGAAAAATAATCATAGGCCATCCGCTCGAGGCAGATAAGCAAGCAGCCAAATTACTGAACAAAGACTGGAGATCGATAGCACACCTCCGTCTTATAGACGATTCAATAGCAGCAACCGCCAAACCTCAAAAAGAAGTGGAAATGCCTGAAGTTGAACAATAACTATATTAATCTCGCAGTCTACCAATACTTATGAAAAAAACACTACGCATCTATCTTACCGGCTCCGTGCAAGGCATGTTCTTCCGCCAGTTTGTGAAGGACGCAGCAGATAAACATAATGTACGGGGTTTTGTCAGAAAACTGGAAGATTTGAGAATGGAAATCTTCCTCGAGGGAGACAGCCAAAATGTAGAGGTCGTAGCAGCGATAGTCAAAGCTGGTCCCAAACATGCCGTCATCCGTAGCGTAGAAGAAAAAGAAGAGCGTTATCAAGAATTCAAGGATTTCAAGATTCTGAACTTCTAAAACTATATAAATCCCTCTTTCCCCGTTGATGAATGGGACGCGAAGATCTTATGATTTCAGAAAGGAGACGCAAGTTAAAAGAAGTGCGCGATCAAGGTATTAATCCCTATCCTTATTCATTTGAAAAAAAAGCTAGTGCAACCGAACTCCAAGAAAAATATATAAATCTTAAGTCGGAAGTGCACACAAAAGACAATACCACGATTGCGGGCAGATTAATGCTTTTTCGAGATATGGGCAAAATTGCATTCGGAACAGTACAAGATGAAGGAGGTAAAATACAGATTGTATTACAGGAAGGAGAAACTCCTCAAAAAATAAAAGAGTTTACAAAATCCTCTATTGATATAGGTGATTTTATCGGGGTCTCAGGAACCGTTTTTAGAACCAAGCGGGGCGAATTGTCTGTACTCGTGAATAAAATAGATCTCCTTTCTAAGTCTCTACTTCCCTTGCCTGATAAATGGCATGGTCTAGAAGATAAAGAGGAAAGATATAGAAAAAGGCACCTAGATCTGATCATGAGCCCCGAAGTAAGAGAAGTATTTAACAAGCGTGAAAAAATTATCGATGCAATTCGTGCTTTTCTTAAAGAGCGTACATTTCACGAGGTAGACACACCCTATCTTCAAACAATATATGGGGGAGCTTCTGCTCGACCATTCAAGACACATCTGAATGCATTAGATATAGACTTATTTTTGGCAATCTCTCCCGAACTCTATCTCAAGCGGCTCATCGTAGGAGGGTACGAAAAAGTATTTACTATCGCTCGTAATTTTAGAAACGAAGGCATTGACCGATGGCATAACCCAGAATTCACTATGATGGAGATCTATCAAGCATATGCCGATTATAACGACATGATGGAGCTTACTGAAACGTTAATAGAGCACATTTGCAAGGAAGTGTTAGGTACAACAAAAATAAAAATTAGAGACAAAGAGATTGATTTTAAACGTCCATGGAAACGGATCACTATGCTTGAGGCAATTAAAAAATATGCAAAGATAGATGCAGCTAAGTCATCAGAAAAAGAACTTACTGAGTTTGCCAGAAAAAATAAAGTTGAAATCAAGGGAAATACATGGGGGATGATCGTGCAGTCACTATTTGAACATTTTTGCGAAAAAGAATTTGAACAACCAACATTCGTTATTGATCATCCTGTTGAAACAACACCCCTCTGTAAGCCTCATAGAAATGACTCAACAGGCAGACTCATTGAACGGTTCGAAGTATTTTGCCTCGGTACCGAACTAGCAAACGCCTATTCAGAATTGAATGATCCTGCTCTGCAGCGCATTCGTTTGGAAGAGCAGCAAAAACAGCTTACATCCGGAGATGAAGAAGCGAATCCTCACGATGAAGATTTTGTGAATGCCTTAGAAGTGGGCATGCCTCCGACAGGGGGTCTAGGAATAGGTATAGACCGTCTCATCATTCTTCTAACAGGCACAGACTCCATTCGTGATGTTATTCTGTTTCCTTTTATGAAGCCTCTTCTTTCTGAATCAGACAAAAAAGAGCAAAGGGAGGAAAAAGATGGTAGAACTCATCGTAAAAAGTAAAATAAAGACAGCAGTCCCTGATCTCCAAGTGTCCAGCGATGTCCCCGACGCCCTAAACAAAAAAGTCCTAGAACTCTTAGACAAAGCAGCTCAGAGGGCAAAACTCAACGGCAGAAGAACACTCCAAGCTAAAGACTTGTAAATATACTAGACAGTGTATATATGAAGCATATCGAGAGAAAAGTATAAAAGATAGAATGATATTTTAAGAGTATGGAAGAGAATATGGTGCAATGGATGAAACAAGCGGAGGCAGATTTGCTCAGCTCTGAGCATGCCATTTCTTCAAAAGATTATTATGTATCTGCCTTTTTATCACAACAAGCTGTTGAAAAATCGCTTAAAGCCCTAGGAATTAAAGAAAGGCAAGAACTCATAAAATCACATAGTGTTTCCAAGCTTGCAAAGGATAACAATCTCCCAGAGGAATTAGTAAAAAAGATTGCTCTACTTGAGCCAGTGTATCAGGAAACGAGATATCCAGATATCTCTTCAACTATTCCTGCAGAAGAATTTGACGAAACCGATGCGGCTCAGTTTTATAATATTGCTGAGGAGGTCATAGAATGGATAAGAAAAAAAATACAGTAATTAAGATTATGAAAGAATTCAAAGAAAAGATAAAAAAAAAGATACGTCCAGAGAGAGTCATATTATTTGGTAGCAGGGCTCGCGGAGATAATAAAGAATCAAGTGACTTTGATGTTATAATAGTCTCAAGTGACTTTAAGGGCATCAAATTTTTCAAACGATCCCCCCCACTATATCTTTTATGGAACGACGACTCTTCTGTGGACATCATTTGTCTGACACCAGAGGAATTAGTGAAAAAGCAAAAAATGATAGGCGTAATACAAACCGCAGTCAAAGAAGGCATTAATATTTAATGCAATGTAATCAACAGAATCATTTTTATAACCTCTTTATTATATGGTCACATGCCATCAAATAAAGCAAAGGGGTCAAAGGCAGAGAGAGAACTACTTGGTCTATTTACCGAATACGGATGGAGAGCAGTTCGCGTCGCTGGCTCGGGTGTCAATGATAATTCTCCCTGTGACCTATTAGCAGGAAAATTGGGGAAAAAAGGCTTTGTAGTCGAAGCCAAATCAAGTAAAAAACCTATCATATACATAACCAAACAACAGATTGAGGATTTTGTACTCTTTGCAAATACCATTGGTTTACAACCAGTTATAGCCGCTCGCTTCAATTATGAGGGATGGTTGTTCATCTCCCCTCATCAACTCAGAGACACCGGTACCAACTGGGCACTTTCACTCAAAGACGCAAAGCTCAACGGCAAACGCTTCGGCCAATTCTTTGAAGAGTCCAATCAACACACAGAATTTCATTAAATGTATAATAAACCGGATTACACTTTTTATGACAAAAATTATTACGTCCTAATTGTAAATTAGTACAAACAAAAGACTTAAAAAGATGTTATTTTTTGTAAATTTATGTTTGAAAGAATAAGCACACATAGAGCAAAGATGACCGTTTCGTTAGCAGGGAAAAGAGCCCATGAAAAAGGAAGAAAAGAAATGTTACCAGAAGACTTGTTAGAAGGATTATTTGATACCCACGATATAAATTCTGGAGTTGGCTTAGCAGCCATTAGAATGACGGGAAATGACATTAATCAAATTAAATCAATTCTTGGATATTCTCCTGTTAGCAAGGACGATTTAGAAGTTTTCAACGCAGCAGGTTACAAAATTCCTTTATCTAAGGAATCTAAAAAACTTCTAGAACTAGCAATAGAAGAGGCAAGGGCAATTAATCACAACTATCTCGGAACGGAACATTTCGCATTATCTATACTCAAATCTAGGTACGTAGGAGAAGAAAGAATTAGATTATTAGAAGAAAAAGGAATTACATATGACTCAGTTTTAGATAATATTCAAATTTTGCTTGGTAATAAAGAGGATCCAAATAGAATAAGATTATATGAATCCATAGATAACTTAATGCAAAGTCGAGATTTTGGTGGAGCAAATAATAAGTTACAATCTCTTGGAGTTTCTTCTTTACTCACTGATGAAATATTTGATTGTCTTTTAGCCACCCATGGACGCGCAACTGAGTTAAGTTACAGGTCTGCATTTTATCAAACAGCACAAGAAGAAATAAAAAGAAGGGGAGAATATCAAGGACGAAATGTTAAGTTGCTAGATTTGTTACGTTAATCAATTTTTCAGTTTCTGCTCCAGTTTTGGAAGTCCTAAAAAAATATGCCCTAGAAACTGAGCTTAAATTTATAACCTTATTCTCTCAATTCCGCAATCTGCGTCGCTGAAGCTTCTAGCAAACACTCATTGGGTCCGGGTTCATTCCCATACAAGTCCTTACACTTAATGAAATACGTCACTTTAGGTTGCCACTGCCCCACATGCACCCGTTGATCATCCGCGCTGGCAATGAGTTTAATTCCTTGCTCAAAGTTAAAGTTACAACTGCTCAATGAATACTCACATTGCGCGTCTTCATTCGTAACCACTTTCAATGTACCCGTTCCTTCTCTATAAATTCTTGTTATGGTAGGTTCATCCTTATCAGCCAACACACTAAATGACATTGTCTTGTATGCTGCATTACCACCCGCATCAATACAACGGATGTAAAGAGCATACGCGCCCGTTGTTAAGTCCAGTGTCTGCTTATGATTGTAACTGTTCGTCTCAAAGAACGGAATATAACTATCCTTTGCTCCGGTCGTGGAGAACCCACAAATAGAAACTCCTTCATCAGATCCATCATCAGTCGTGACACTAATAGCTACAGGTAGCGTTGTCGTAGCACCAACAATAGTGCCATTTGGTTCACTAGCAATAATGTTCAACGGCTGACTTCCCCGCAGCGTGAGTGGGAAACTCTGAGCATTCGTATTCCTTTCACTCTCAGCTTTTCCAGGCTGATCTTTGCATCTGAAATAGAACTTATTCTCTTCTTTATTCTTAATGCCGGTAAGATTACCTACACAAGAATATTGTAATTGTGCATTCACCTGGAAGCTCGAAGTCTTACAACCCATACTATTCTCCATATCACTATAATCTTTGTCAGTTCTCGACCATTTACACTCACTCGGTTCATTCACAAATAACTCAATAGGCACACTATCAGCATCAAACTGGACAGGACTACCTGAGATGATCGAAGTTTCTTCCATAATGGGTGGTGTCGTATCAGGACCCTTATCCACACAATACGATATAGCAAATAAATCGACATTTGCATTCCCATTCGCATCCTGACATCGCATATATAGATTGAACGTACCATCATTCTCCAAAACCGGAGCTAAAGGCCCAGCTTCCCCCGTATCAGGTCCAGGTAATCGAATGCCTTGTGTATGATTATATTGGAAATAATTACTTTCTCCAACGTAAAACTGCATATCAGCAAAACTCTTGTTATTATCATAATCAATCTTACACTGCCCAGGTTCATTCAACGTAATGCCAAATTGCAAAGGCGTAAACGCAGGTACACAGCCCGATGCTTTATTAGACACTAACTTAAATCCTCGATGAGGCGGTCGAATAGCGTTATCAGGTACCGCTCGCAGCGCCAATTCCTTAGGACCAAGCGCCTCATTCCACACCGCAATCACCGGAGAATTCACATCAAACTTGCTCACCCACGCACACTGCTCTCTATCGCTTCCCACATTCAGAAGCTCACACGCCTGCCCGAGTGACTTACATCGATATTCAGAGCACGGTCTGAACGGATCTTTATTACATGCTTCACACTGTGCCCCACCAAGCGGTGGCTCAAACGGCAGGCATTGGAAACTCACCAATCTCTTCTTCTCCTTCTTGTAGGTCAAGAGGAAGAT
>C687J35174_10010019_pt1 | contig 11811 bp, 8 predicted proteins | sample RifCSPhighO2_01_FD_35174 | JGI IMG/M metagenome (IMG submission 35174) | reverse complement strand
TGCTCGGGAGCCCTACGAGGGATCTGGGCCGCCGCGATGGACACGAGCATGACGAGCGTGAGCAGCGCTGCCACGAGCAGTGCAGCCCGTGCCTTCTTCCCGAACGCCGCCATGCTCCCCCAACGGAATATTCGGCTTCAGCCAGGCTTATGGCATATAAATCTTGTGTTTATCCAGAAATCCAAACCATCCGACGAGAAACAGGGCGACTGTCCTCGCATAAAATCACACGGCGGACCCCATCTCATGTCACGGTCACCGACGAGGGCATCATGGACCGATATTCGGCCTGGATAAACGCCCCCCAATTCGGACGGCTGCAGCCGTGGACAGCAACCACTATGCCGGAGTTGTGACGCCCGTTCCTTCGATTGTGAGCGCTTCCGCGCAACGGCCAGATCAGGTCCGCCTACCTCGGCGCCTTGTCGAGCTGCTCGTGGAACTGCACAATCTTTGGATAGAAGTGCTTCTTCTCGCCCTGCGAGAGCCGGGTGTACGACTCGTTGATGGCGATGTAGGTGCCGCGCGCCTCCTGGAGCTGGCCTGCGGCGAGCTGGGACTTCCCGCGCTCCAGAAGCTCCGCGAGACTGCCATCGCTCTTGGAGGCAGCGGACACGCTCTCTCGCTTGGTGATGCCGAGCACGTGGCGGAAGAGGTACATCTTCTGCACCACGTTCAGCAGGAGCAGCACCGCCATGAACAGCACCGAGACGTAGATGAGCAGGAGATACACGGCCGGGATGAACTCCGCGAAGTAGCTCTCCCCCAGGAGTCCGCCGATGGGCTGCTTGAAGAGGATGGTCTGCCGCAGCAGGTGCTCGCTGATGACAAAGGGGTTGAAGCGCGCCACCTGCTGAAGGTACTGTGGCATGCTCTCCAGCGGCAGGATGAGATTGGAGAGGAAGAGCATGGCGCTGCTCGTGGAGATTGCGGCCATGGTCGCGGTCTCCTCGGAGCTGAAGAGACTGCCGATGAGGATGCCCATCAGGGTGAAGACCGTGGTGACGATGAACGTGAGGAAGAGCACGCTCGGCAGGTTCCTGAGCACGGGAATCTTCAGCCCCCACTCGGTCAGCGCGAAGACGATGACGAGCTGGATGCCGAGGACGATGAGCACGGTCACGTAGGTCGAATACACGAAGAGGGTGCTCTTGATGGGGGAGATGAGATTGCGGAAGAAGGCGCGCGAGCGCTTCTCGCTCATGATGAGCGTCGAGCCGAGCAGGACTGAGGTGAACATGACCAGCAGGGAGACCAGCGAGGGATACAGGAAGCTGATGTAGGTGCGCGCGGCGACGGGCTCCACCCTCGTCCGGATGGGGGAGACGATGCCTCCCACGTCTGTGATCTCGACCGCTGAGATGTCGGACGCCATCTGGCCCAGGCTGCCCTTGACGGTCATGACGGTGTTGAGGTTGGTGTCCAGGGTCGCCTTCACCGCCCCGGTGATGCCCGAGACGTCTGAACGGGCGCTGCCCGCCGCGCTGAGCTGGCCGGACACCTGCGTCACGGTCTCGTCCAGGTCGTCGAAGAGGGCCGTGAGCGCGACCCAGTCCGTGCCGTTGACGCCCAGGTCGTCCAGCTCGTTCTCGATGGAGGTGAGCTGCTCCTCCACGCTGGTGGCGTTCGGGTCGGACATGCCGTCAAGGATTTCCCTGGACTCGTTGAGCGAAATCCGTATCTTGCTGTCCGTGTCGTACAGCTCCGTGAGCCGACCGTCGTAGGAGGCGCGCAGCCCGCCGATGTTGAAGTCCCCGCTCTCGACGCTCAGGTCGAGCGAGCTGAGCTTGCCTTCGATCTCCTTCTGCCTGGCGCGGACCTGCTCGTTCTGCTCGATGAGCTTGAGGACGTTGGCATTCTCCTTCTCGGCGTTCTCCTTGGTCTTCCCGAGGGTGTCCACCAGGACCTGGACCAGGCCGGAGCTTATCTCCCTGGTGCGGGAGCTGATGCCCGCCGAGATGGTGTCCATGATGGTGTACACGATGTTCACCCTGCTGTTGTCCACGTAGAAGGCAATCTCGTTCCCCTCCGCGGCCGCGATGTCCAGTCCCGGCGGGAACACCATGCAGGCGTGGGAAACGCCGAGTTTCACGCTCTCCACGCAATTCTCCTCGTTGTCGAAGCGGGTCACGAGGAAGTTCTGCTCCTGCAGCTTGTCCAGGAAGGAGGTCGTCAGCTCGTCGTACTGCGGGGAGAACGTGGCGACCTTGAGGTTGAAGAGCGTGCTGTTGTTGAACGCCAGCCCCACGAGCAGGGTGACGAGCAGCGGTCCGAGGATGACCACGAGCGCCGAGCTCTTGGAGCGTATGAGCAGCTTGAGGTTCTTGCCCACCACCTTCATCATCGCGCTCATCGCTTCCCCCCGGAGACGATGGCCTCGAAGATGTGGTCCAGGTCCGCCTTGCTCGCGACGAGATAGGTTGGCTGCTCTCCGAGCTGCTCGCAGATGCGCATGACCCTCTCGAGGACCCGCGCCGCGGAGAGCGAGGGCACGATGAGTTTCTCGGCGGCCTTCGGGTCCAGGTCCCTGGCTTCGCTCAGCTCCTCGATGAGGACCTGCACTTCGGGGACGCGGATTTCCAGCTTCCCGTGCCGCTCGACGAAATGGTGCTCAAGCAGCTTGAACTCGTCCTTGAGCCTCGACACCAGCTTCCCGTAGCTCTGGCTCACGGTCTGCACCAGGACAATCTCTCCGGAGCGGAACCGGGCCTGGAGTTCCAGGGGCGTCCCCACTGCCACGATTTCCCGGTCGAAGAGGATGGCTATCCTGTTGCACAGCGTCTCCAGCTCCTCCAGGAAATGCGATGCGAGGATGACGGTCGTGCCGCGGTGGTTGATCTTGCGGATGAGGTCCCACATCTGCCTTCGCAGCACGGGGTCGAGGTCCGCGGTTGGCTCGTCCAGGATGAGCACATGAGGATTGTGGATGAGGGCGCATGCGATGTCGAGGCGCTTCTGCATCCCTCCGGAGAGGCGCTCTGCCAGCTGGTCCTTCGCCTTGGTGAGCCCGACCAGGTCCAGGAGGATCTCCATGTTGGTCTCCTTCACCTCCCTCGGGAGGCCGTTCAGGGTTCCGAAGAAGTCCAGGTTCTCCCGCACCGTGAGCTTGGTGTAGAAGCTGGGGTTTTGCGCGGAGAAGCCGAAGGTCCGCTTGAGGTTGTCGGGGTCGCTCCGGATGGAGCGGAACTGCGTCCTGTCCTCCCTCGTCCGGATGATCTGCTGGGGCTTGTAGAACACCGTGCCGTTCATGGGCTCGATGACGCCCATGAGAGTGTTGAGGAGCGTGGTCTTGCCGGAGCCGCTCATCCCCACGATGCCGAAAATCTCCCCCTCGCGGAGATCCAGGCTGATGTTGTTGAGGATGGTCGTGCCACCGAACTTCACGAGGAGGCTGCTCACCTTGATGATGATGAGGTCATCTGACGCGTCCCGGGACTCGACCATCGGAGCGGCCGGGGTTTCCAGGTTCTTAAACTTTATTATCTGTAGCGTAGAAAGGCTCAGGCACATGGTCGGCCACGCGGGGAGAAATCATCGGCATGCGATACCATGCGGATATCCTACGGCATTGCGGCCGCGCTCCTGCGGTCTCCCTTCACGGCAGGGTGCGGAACCTGGTGTTCAGCAGCCCCCACTCCGTGAAGAGTATCAGCAGCGCAGCGAGCAGCAGCGGCATCCGCAGGGGAACAGGAACGTCCTGCCGCGTGGTCGTCGCGATGGCGAGGTACGCGTCCTCGAGGTCACGCTGGCTCTGGGCCTGGGTGTAGGTGCCGCCGGTGCCCTGCGCGATGTCCTGCAGGGATTCCTCGTCCAGCTGGGACACGAGGCCGGAGCGGATGAAGCTGCCGCCTTCCTCGGTCCCGATGCCGATGGTGTGGACCACTATCTGGTTCTGGTCGGCGTACCGCACCGCGTCGTCGAGCGAGAGCCCCACGGTGTCCTGGCCGTCCGTGAGGAGGATGACAGCCCGGGGCTTCTCGGCGCCGAGCAGGAGGTTCGCTGAGGTGATGATGGCGTTCCCGAGGTCCGTGCCGGTGGAACGCGACGGCTCTATCTCGTCCACCGCGTCATTGAGGAGCGCCATGTCCGTCGTGAGGAGCTGCCTCGCCAACGCCGTGCCCGAGAAGGTCACCAGGCCCACGCGGGTCCTGGCCGGAAGGTTGTCGAGGAAGAATCCGGCGGCCTGCCTTGCCGCCGAGAGCCGGGTGGGGAGGAAGTCGTCCGCGAGCATGCTGCTCGAGGTGTCGATTGCCAGTATGTAGTCATGCTCGGCCGCTTCGCCGGTGTACCAGAGGACCATCCCGCTCGCCGCGAGGATGAGGAAGATGAAGGCCCAGAGCCGGAGGACCAGCATGGTNATGTTCTTGTTCATGGTCTGCATCCCGGTGACCCGCTGCAGCGCCTCGAAGTTCGCGAATTTCAGGGCGCGCGCCCGCATCCGCTTGAGGATGAGGAAATGCAGCACGATGAAGAAGGGTACGCTCACCAGGAAGGTGAGATACAGCGGGTCGGAGAAGGTCACTTCAATCGCGACCGCCTCCGCTCGAAGAACTTCAGCACCGGGAAGAGGAACTCCTTGTCGGTGAACAGCACGATGTAGTCGGAGTTCGTCTTCACGAAGGTGTCGGTCAGCTCGATGAGCTGCTCCGTGGCCGCGTTCTCGTACTCCTCGTGGATGCCCGCGGTGTCTATCAGGAGCTGCCGGTCGGAATAGGGGTCCCCGACGAGCAGCTGGGCGTTCTCCGCCGGCAGCACCATGTCCCTCGGGTCGCGGACGACGAACGCGGTGAGGTCGAACTTCAGCGCGGACATGGAGAAGAGCCGCTGCCAGTCCTTCCCGAGGCCGAGGAAGTCGGAGACCACGAAGAGCAGGCTTCCCTTCCGCAGGTAGCCCACGCAGAACTTGAGCACGTGGTCCAGGTCGAACTTGCCGCCGTAGTTCTTGGGGTCGCTGAGCACCCTGGTGATGAAATAGAAGTGCCGCATCCCGCTGCCGGGAGGCACCAGCTTCACGACCTTGTCCGTGAACATGCAGAGCCCCACGCGGTCCCCGACGTTGAGCATGCCGTACGCCAGGGTCGCGACGAGCTCTGCCCCGAACTCGCACTTCAGTTTCGGAGTCGATGCGTAGAGCATGCTGTCCCCGACGTGGAAGAGGATGAAGACGCTCAGGTTCCTCTCCTCCCGGAGGATGCGGACCAGGAGATCCCTGCTCCGCAGCGAGGACTTCCAGTCGATGTCCCTGGCGTCGTCCATCCCGGAGAGGTACTGCCGGAAGCCCTCGAACTCCAGGCCGCGGCCCTTGAAGGTGGAGCGGTACGCGGAGGGGAGGAACTCCTGGGTCTCGCCCCGCCGCATGGCGACCTCCAGCTGCTTGATGAGCGGCCTGAGATTGAGCTTGATTTCTCTCATGGCACAGGCACTTTATCCAGTATCTCCTTCAGCACGTCATCGGAGGTGATGCCTTCTGCCTGCCCCTCGTAGTTGATGAGGATGCGATGCCGGAGCACGTCCTTCGCCACTTTCTTGATCTCGTGCGGAGTCACGTAGGTGCGGGCATTCATGAGGCATTCAGCCTTCGCCCCTCGGACCAGCCCGATGGAGCCTCGGGGAGAGGACCCGTAGCCGATGTAGCGCCCGAGCTTNATCTTGAAGCGCTGGTGGTTCCTNGTGGCATCCACGATATTCACGACATACTTCTCGAGCTTGGGGTCGAGGTAGACCTTCTTGGCGTCCTCCTGCATGCGCAGGATTTCCTCCGGAGAGATGACACGATTGAGCTCGAAGTCCGAGAATCTTCGCGTNTCGATGTTGACCGAGAGGATTCTCTGCTCCTCCTCGATGCTCGGGTAGGTCAGGGTTATCTTGAAGAGGAACCGGTCAACCTGGGCCTCGGGCAGCGGGTACGTGCCGCCCTGCTCGATGGGATTCTGCGTCGCCAGCACGAAGAATGGCCTGGGCAGCGGGAAGGTCTCCTTCCCGATGGTGACCTGGCGCTCCTGCATCGCCTCCAGGAGCGCGGATTGCACCTTCGGTGGCGCCCTGTTGATCTCGTCCGCGAGCACCAGATTGGCGAAGATGGGGCCTTTGATGGTGTAGAATCCCACCTCTCGCTGGTAGGAGGTGAGCCCGACGATGTCGCTGGGAAGCAGGTCGGGAGTGAACTGAATCCTGGAGAAGACGCAGCCGGACACCACGCTCATGGTGTTGACAAGCAGGGTCTTCGCGAGCCCGGGCACACCCTCCAGGAGGACATGCCCGTCGGCTATGATGGCCCTGAGGACGCTGTCGACGGTCTCGCGCTGGCCGATGACGGTCTTCCCTATCTCGTCGCGAGCCGTGTCTATGCGCTTCTTGTGCTCCTTGAGGACCTTCTGGAGCTCCTCCCTCGCCATGGGGGAAATCTGGCGCTACTGGTATTTAAATATGTATGGCCGGGGCAGCCGTACAGCTCGGGCATATGGTCGGCCGCGCGGAATCATCGGCATGCGACGCCACGCGAATATCCTACGGCACTGCGGCAATCAGTTCTCAGAGTCAGGAGGTATCTCCTCGCTGGCTTCCAGCTCGGGTATCTTCTCCTCGGGCGCGTGGGGCAGGTCCCACTCCTCTTCCTTCTTGGGAACGTGACGGATGTGAACCTCTTCCTCCTTGTCAACGGCCTTTGACTTCTTGCGCTGGCGCTGCCGCTCCTGGGTGAGCTCGCGGATGACGCAACTCTTGATGGGATAAATCTTGCCGAGTTCTTTCTCGATGTCGTACTGGAGCTTGTTGCTGAGGGCATCGCGGAAGACCTCTTCTACCTTGCTCTGCCGGACGCTCCTGAGGATGAGATTCCGCAGCCCCTTCCGCAGGGCACGCTTGACGCTGTTGGTGGTGTTGCCCCGCGTGAAGAGCATGGGCTTGATGCGCAGCGCGACCTGGTCTCCGGAGAGGTACACGCTGGAGTCCTCGATGACGTCCATCCTGCGGTGCGTCATGCGCTTCACCGCGGTGGGCATCATCCTGAAGGACTGGATGGAGGTATGGGCCTTGTCGTCATCGACCTTGGTAACCTTGAGCCTGATGTTGATGTTCTGCTGCTTGATGTCGTGGGTGATGTTCATGAGGTTGGCAGTGACCACCCTCCCCATGGCGTTCTCCGTCGCGGTGAGGGGAAGCTCTCCCACCTCGGCAGCNCTGAAGACCTCGGGAGCCAATACCTGCACCCACTTCTTCTTCTTGACCTTCTTCTCCAGAACCGTGCGTTTGGCCTTTGCCATCCACATCCAGCGAATTCCGGGGCATTTATAAACGTTTCTGTCCGCGGACTCCTGGGAAAATCAATGCTTCCTGGTCGCATTGCCGTACGGGTTCCGTCTCCATCCCGGACATGCTCAGCAGCTCTCTGCCCAATGAAAGAGGCTACTCCGGATAGAGGTCGAAGGCCTTCTCCAGGGAATACATGCGATGCTCGACGCTTTGGTCACAGAGCTCCCGTTGCCAGCCTGAAACGGTGGCGCAGACCCGCTCCGCGCTCTTGGGAGCGTACTTGGCCATCCGTTCCATCGCCCCTTCGATGCAGGCGTACTGGTCGTCGGGCTCTCCTCCGCACACCCCGGAGAGGGACCACTTCCTCTGCGCTATCCCCGGGGAGTGCGCGTTTCCCAGGCCGTGAAAGCAGCCTGCCCGGTATTTGCCATCCAGGGAAGCGCAGGCGTCCTGCAGTCCGGCAAGGGTGCCATTTGCGCGGTAATGCTCGCGTATGACGTGCACCATGCGGTAGCGGAAGCACGCGGCAGGGTACGGTGCGGTGTCGCAAGGAGCAAGCGACACGCCGTTCCGGCTCCTGGTGTTGACATACTCCATGTAGGCGCCCGTGGCGCAGTAGTACCGCATGGGGTACTCGCTGAAGGTATCGCAGGCCTCGATGGCGGTCGTGATGCCGTAGCCGCTCAGGTACATCGCGGCATGCCCCATGCCGTGGGCGCAGTCCCCGGGAAGGTACAGCTCGGTGAGCGTGTCGCTTGCGCACATGGTGGGGATGGCCTCCCGCACGTTGGCAAGTCCCAGCTCCGACTCCTCTGCGCCCATGGCTTCCATGAGGACGCCATGCATGCAGCCCGAGAAGCAGGCATCCTGGCAGGTGTGCAGCGCAGCCGCGAGGTCCAGGGTCCTCGCGTAGATGACCCTGCCCAGGTCGTGGCCCTCATCGTGGCACGTGGGCCTGATGCGCTGCACCTCTTCGATGAGGCCATTGGCTCCGATTGCGGCGATGTGCTTCTCGTACAGGGGGCGGAGTTCCAGGCTGCGCCATGCAATGAGCTCCTTTCCGAAGGCCTCGCGCTCCGCAGCGGTCCGGGACAGCGGGACCTGCAGGTCGCTGACCGCAGCCTGCTGGCAGGAGACAAGAAAAAGAAAAAAAAGGAAAGCGCCCCTCACCGGCGCTTCCAATAGATGACCCCTGCGGCAAGGATGCCGAGGAGCAGCAGCGCCACCGCCCACAGCGGGAAGCCGCCCTGGCTCCCGACCTCACCGGTCACGAGACCGGTCGGGGGGATGCTGCTCTCGGATTCCGGCTCCGCAGGAAGCTCTGCCGCGGGCACGGCCTCGAGCTCCACGGGGGAGCTGCCGCTGCCGGTCTCTTCCGGCGCCTCGTACTCGCAGGACTGGCTCTCCTCGGGCTTCGCGCTTCCGTAGAGGATGACCGGGTAGGTCACCGAGCCCACGGTCTTGCTGCTCGAGCATCCGTTGGCATCCACGCATGTCCTGGTCTGCGTACCCGGCGCCTGGCATGTGCCCCAGTCGGAGCACTCCCAGTCGCGCTGGCAGGTGTAGGACGAGCCCCCTCCGCCAGAGCTGCCAGAGCTTGAGGGCGGCGGAGGCGGCGGGGGCGGGGTGCTCTCTGCGACCGCAGAATTCCGCAGCCCGCTTACCGTGTAGCTATCGCCATCGAACTCGCAGGTGTAGTCGCCCGCNCTGCCGGGGCAGGAGACGAGCACCTCGTCTTCGCCAGAGCATNNTGAGCTGACCTCGCTGATGTCCGCGATGCCAGGGATGTCCTTCACGCAGACAAGGCCGCTGCCCGTGGCGCTGTCGAAGGTGACCGTCTTGGTCTCCCCTTCGGGCAGCTCCAGTCCGCGCACGATGATCCATCCAGAACCGCGCTCGACTTCGATGTCCGAGAGGTCCAGCCAGCTGTCCCCGAAGTCATGCTCCAGCTCCAGGCCCTCGAAGCCGAGCCCGTAGTGCGGCAGGGGGCACCAGAGGACCTGCGAGACATAGTACCTGGTCTCACTGTCCGCCTGCACATCGCCCTCGGACGATTGCAGGGGCAGCCACACCCCATTGACCTGGTGGCAGATTGGCGTCCACGGCAGCGAGAAGATGGTCGCCTGGAGCTGAGTCTGCACGGCACCGTGCTGGGGCACCGTGACCTCCTCCCCAATCTCCTGCCAGGTGATGTCGAAGAAGACATCGAAGAAGCTCTCCGCGGGGAACCAGTCCTCGCCGGAGTAGGCATTGCCCCCTCCGGAGCCGGAGACCTGGACCGGGCCGAGCATCTGGCTCATCCCGGTGAGCTCCATCGAGATAAGCTCGGTCTCGATGTAGGTCCCTTCGCCCTGCTGGGGAGCCGAGCGTCGCACGACGGTCGGGCCCATGAGGTTGATGACCTCCCCGTTCTGCCGTTCATTCCAGGTGTCGTAGACATGCAGGCTCACCAGGGAGTCGAATTGCTCCTCGACCGGGAAGTCCGGCACGGAGTCCGCAAGGGTGACGTCCGCGCTCTCCGCGAGGAAGCAGTTCCAGTACTCGCTGATGGAGCCCATGTATTCGCTGCCTTCCTCCCCGTCCACGTAGAGCGAGGGTCCCTCTTCCCAGAGGAACTTGTAGCAGACATTCTCACGGGACTCGCCGAAGCGCAGCGCCTCGAGGTGCACCGGCTCCTCGGTGAACCAGGTGTCCTCGCCCTCGATGTCCAGCTCCACGAACACGTCGAAGAAGCTGTCGATGGGTCCGCCCTCCTGGCTGTCGCCGCCGGAGCCGCTCTCGCGCACCGTCACCGGGTATGCGTTGTCCCAGGGTGCCGAGAGCATGCCGTCAAGCTCAGCTTCGATGGAGGTGTCCTGCGTCCACCAGCCGTCGCCCTCCTCGAAGTTGTCCTCGGAGACCTCGGCATCGCCGGTCGCCTGGACCGTATAGAGGGTTTCGCCGGACCAGAACTGGAGCTTCACGAGCTTCCGGTACTGGAGAGGGGGCACGTCGCAGGCGTCGGGGATGCCGTCCTCGTCGGCATCCTGGCTGTCGTCACCCTCGCAGAGGTCGCACAGGTCCCCGGCGCCGTCCTCGTCGCCGTCCTCCTGCTCGGGGTTCCACCAGGTGCAGGTGTTCTCACAGCCATAGTAACTCGCGGACCAGGGGTCGCAGGCGCCGCACCAACCTTCCCCTCCCTCACCCTCATCCGGGTTCCAGAAGCACGAGAATGTGCCCCAGCCCTCACCGCTCGACGCAGAGGCCTCGCAGGTCTCCTCATCGTAGATGTTCCAGCAGCCGTCCTGGGTGTACGCGTCGTCGGGACAGGTCGGAGCCGGGCAGCTGTCCTCGCAGTACCCGTTCTCCTCGTTGTACTGGTTGCACGGGACGCAGGCGTCTTCCACCCAGTCCTCTCCCCAGCCCTCGCCGCCGTAGAGATAGCCGTTCCCCCAGTAGCAGCTCACGGCCTTCTCGTCGTCCCACTCCGCGCCGCCGCCGCAGGACTCTGCGTCAAGGTCGTAGCAGTCGTCGACGACCTCGTGGTCCTCGCAGAGCAGGTCGTCCGGGGCGCAGTTGTCGCACGCGTCTCCCACGCCGTCGCTGTCCCCGTCCTCCTGGTCGTAATTCTCATCGTCCGGACAGTTGTCGCATGCGTCCGGGACGCCGTCCTCATCCGAGTCCTGTCCGTCGTCGTCGCTTCCAGCGCAGAGGTCACACGCATCGCCAACGCCATCCTCATCGCTGTCTTCCTGCTCAGGATTCCAGCCGGTGCACTCGTTCACGCAGTAGCCGTTCTCCTCGTTGTTGGGGCCGCAGCCATAGCACCAGCCACCCTCGCCCTCGTCCCAGTAGCAACTCTGCGCGACCTCGGTGTCGCGGCCGTAGAGCCAGGAGTTCTCGCAGGTCCCCTGGTTGTAGATGTCACGGCAGGTCGTCGCGTCGCTGTTGAGGTAATTGGAGCGGCCGGGGCATCCCTCTGCAGGCTGGCAGTTGTCACACTCGTCGGGAACCCCGTCCTCGTCATTGTCGGTCTCATCCTGCTCGGGGTTGGAGGTGCCCGGGCAGATGTCGCAGGCATCCGGGACGCCGTCGGAATCCTCATCAAGATTGTCATCGCCATCGCAGATATCGCATCCGTCCGGGACGCCGTCTTCGTCCCAGTCCTCGCCGTCAGGCCATCCGGAGCAGATGTCCACGGCATCGCACACGTAGTCAACATCGTCGTCGAGGATGGAGCACCAGCCCTCGCCCTCGCCGAGGTCGTTCCACGCGCAGCACCCTGCTGACGCGAGACAGCTTCCCATGTCGAGGCTGCTGCAGCCGTCCGACACGGCGGAAGCGGGAACAGCGGAGAGCAGGAGAAGAAGAGTGATGAGCAGCGCGAATCGCCTACAAGATGATGTGTCCATGGTGCCTCCTCCGTTCCCGCCTATAGTTGAGCTAAGCGCAAAACAGAAGAGGGGTTCGCGGGGGACTTTTAAGGATTTCTATGGTGCGGTCTTCCGAGTGCAGCACGGGTGGAGGAAATGAGCAGTTGGCCGCGCTATCGCGAATCATCGGAATCACCGCGAGACAACG